>ERZ1031373.79-NODE-79-length-17419-cov-41.405782_pt1 | contig 17419 bp, 36 predicted proteins | sample MGYA00516733_ERZ1031373 | MGnify/ENA primary metagenome ERZ1031373 (study PRJEB33718, sample SAMN03159865) | human skin metagenome | collected 2014-02-25 | study: EMG produced TPA metagenomics assembly of the PRJNA266117 data set (Human skin bacterial metagenome...
GATAGCGTAGCGTCTCGTGGGCTCGGAGATGTGTATAAGAGACAGCACCAACACCAACACCAACACCAACACTAAGGAGAAAACTATGAGTATCCCCGGCATTGGCCGCGTCCTGAAGGATGCAGGCATTGAACCCACCTTCACAGACGGGTGGAAGGATCGCGTCTGGAATCGAGACGGCAAGCCGTTCGACTGGAAGGACATCCGCGCCGTGACGGTCCACACCACGGAATCTAACCCGTCCGCTTTCCAGCGTGGAGAAGACGCCCCCACCCTCCAGTGGGTCATCGACGGGCAAGGCTATCACACCTACAGCCTTCTCATCGGACGCTCCGGGCGCGTCTACGTCATCAGCGCCTACCCCGGCGCGCAGGCAGGCTTCGGTGTCTGGCCCCACAAGGCCCCGAACCGTGGGTCCGTGATCCCAGAGGACGAGGGCAATTCCTACTCGCTCGGCGTGGCAATGGACGCATCCGTCCAGCACCCGCCCACCCGCGCACAACTCGACGCCCTCGCCCGCGTCCTCCACGCACTCCAGGAAGAATGGGATGGCGAACTGGAGATCATCGGCCACGGCGAGTACAATGGCTGGAAGGTGCGCACCGACCCCACCGGCGTCCCCGGCGGTATGGACGCAGTACGCGACGCCGCCAAGCGTGGTACCTGGGACAAGCCCGCCCACACGCAGGCCGCACCCGCGAGCGCCCTGTCCTACGTCGTCCGCCCCGGAGACACGCTCTACAAGATCGGGCGGACCTTCGATGTTCCCGCGACCGTCATCGCCAAGGACAACAAGATCGCCAACCTTGACGAGATCGTGGTAGGTCAGGAACTCCGCATTAAGCCCGGTGCCCGCGTCCACGTCGTAGACAAGGGCGAGAGCCTGTGGGGCATCGGCAGGCGGTACGGCCTCACCCCCGAACGCCTCGCCGCACTCAACGGCAAGAAGACTTCGGACACCATCTACCCCGGCGACATCCTCCGGATCGCCTGACAGGAACCGACCATCAATCTTAAAAGGATTGAATAAGAATTGAAAAGCAGGTAATAATGGATCAACACAATAACAGCGAGAATTCCGCGACATTCGTGCTAGTGATGTCTCTAGTTCGTACCCTAGTACCTGTCATTGTCGGCAGTGTGCTAGCATGGTTCGCCACTAAGGGCATTGCCGTGGACCCAAGCCTGGAGACCACGCTGACCGTAGCCTTGACAGGTGCGGCCACATTCGTGTACTATGCCGTGGTTCGCCTACTGGAAGTCAAGGTGTCTCCCTGGTGGGGCAATCTACTAGGCACTAAGAATTCACCCGATAGTTATTCTCCAGGTAGGCCCCCGTACGATGCGGCACCTGCCGAGGAGGACGGATTAGCGGAGGATGTCGTGCGAGTTGACAGGCCGGTCGTCACCGACTAAAGTGGAGGCATCAGGGACAGTCCCTGACCATCACAACTGAAGACTGCAACCAACCTGAGAGCGCCCCTGTGACCACGAGTTGCGGGGGCGTTCTTGGTGTGCTAGGCTGGTGCTGACAGACCGGCCACGTAGATAGGCATGAGGAACATGAAGGATCTGAGAAAGATCAGATGGGCTCTGGGACAGTATGGGAGTCCGGCGGATTACATGCAGGTCGATGACATCCCGCCAGCACCTCCCTGGGTTGAACGTAAGTTCACTGACGGTAAATGGACTGAATGGACTTTCAACCCATTCCTTGCTCCATCACTATCCTCCATGATCGTGGGAGTTGTTATCATTCCTCCAGCGGTGATTTTCGGTTCAGGCATAGGTGGAGTGCTTCTGACAATTCTCGCCGTACTGGTTACAGCGGCTTGGCCTACCTGGACATTTGTGAGTATGAAGAGGAACACCCATATGTATGTGTCAGCCGATGGCTTCAGTGGCACTCGACATATCGTTGAGGCTACTATCATGGGAAAGCATGATGACTGCTCACGGGCACGAGTGATTGCCAAGGATTCTCCGGTAAGGATTAAACTGTGACGAGCATTAGGTATGAGCAGGAGCGGATCAAGTTCGAGAAGGCGGCGCTTAAGGAATACGACAGGGAACTGTGGTACTCAATTCAGAAGTGTAAGAAGATGAAGGACGATGAATTCTATTCATCTGTGATCGACAGGCTCAAGGAACTTCGAGAGAAGGTCCAGGAATGGAACAACAATCTGATGGCCCAGGAGGCCGCACTTCTCCGGATGATTGAGTGGGAGAACCGTGCCAAGATCCTGGACAAGTTGGCGGCAAGTTCCGCCATGCCCGAGGATGGGCGAGAGGTCGCAGAGGAACAGTTGCGCTCGCTGAAGGAGAAGGCCTACACGGCACAGGCGCTAGTTGACTTGCGGATGTGAGTGTAGTAGGCAGAAGGCCCCCGGCAAAAGTCGGGGGTCTTTTTTGTATGGTAGAATTGAATGGTCGGATTGTACCATACCAAGGAGAATTTCATGAGCATCCCACGCTTCCCTGCCGTAGATGAGAACGGCGAATTTATATCCGAGACCGTGAAGGAGCAGGTACGAGCACTTGCCCGCGAGGTGGTGCCGGATCCAAAGCCAGAGGTCAAGTTGGTAGACAACGGAGACGGCACATACAGTTTTAGTAGCAATGAAAGCATTGTCGCTAACGGCGACGGAACCTACGAGATTGGGGCCTGAACATGGTGAAGATTGCAGGACTAGATTCCAACAACGAGTTTGAGGCTGAGTCTGTTAAGGACCACATCAAGAACCTAGCCGCGAGCGCGGTGGATGTCAGCGGATTAGCGAGGAGGGAGGACGTAGACTCCATCACACAGAAGATCGAGTCAGGTGAACTCAAGGGCGAGCCTGGGGAGACTGTGGGAGTGTTCGGTGAGGCCGATGCAACTCTAGTTGACGGGACTCTGACCATTGACCCAAATAATGCCGTAGTCAACGTCCCTAGGATTAGCGGAGCAGTCACCGTGAAGATCGGGGACGTGGACTTGCCTGAGGGCGTGACTTCTGATAATGGTGTTCAGGTTACCCTACGAATGGCTGGGGTGAATGAGGGTGCAGTCATTAACTGGCCCACCGGAACGATCACCCACGACAAGCCCGTGCCAGGTAAGCATGTCGCGCTTCTAATGAGAACTGATGCCCACTGGGAGGTCTACTTCCCTCCAACGGCTGTGACAGGTGTTGATTCTGAAGTGTTATTCAGCGAGTATTACCCTCCCCTTACTGGGATGTTTTACGACGATGAAAGTCATACGGTGGTGGAGAAAATTATCCCCATCCAAGAGCAGATTTCAGGTTTTGTGTTTGATGAATCAGGGGAAAAACTATACTTTGGTGCGGTGGCTGGAGCAGGAGAAGTAGCAGGAAATGGACTATATGCAGTACCAATCTCCGATATGGTTAAGAGATTGTGGTATAAAGCAGATGAAAATGCTCTTGGTATCGCCTTTTCTGGTAGGACTGTCGCTGACACAGCGACTCATCAATATGGCGAGGAAGAGAAGTTTATAGTACCTGACCCGACTAAACTGAACGAGTATCCGCCAATCAGATCAGTAAAGAGACCATCCACGATTGTTAAAGAGATTAACGGCACACCTCATCTAGTACATTGGATGCCGAAATGGTCTACGAATATGGCTAAAGTTCTTAGCGGAGACATGACCCTCAGCGAGTTTGCTGAGCAGGTAGCGAATTTCAGCAAGCCAAGTCAGCCAGAACCTACAGAAATACCATTCGACCCGGAACGTCCTGAAATGGGGTCCTATTACGGACCCCCCAGACCCGAGGATGTTGAAGCATATAAGAAGGCACTAAAGGAGTGGTCAGATGAATGGGAAGTGACTCCGGTAGCCTGGGAGGCATACACTGTACCCATCGCTAGGAATGAGTCTCTAGATGTGGATACTATTGACTATTCTCTTGATAATCAGTGATCCTATAATCTTTAAGGAGTTTAGTCATGGTATTCTCATTCCCTAGATCAATTTCAATGTCTAGAAGACACCCTGAGTATCTTTGGGTGAAAGCCCCGAGGCACCCTACAGTAGATAGGCCGGGACGTAATGGCTCTGTAGGGACTGGTATTAAATGCTTCCATCCGTACGGTGATTCAATTCTTGTCGGGTACGGAGATTGGGATGACAACACTGGTCCTGTAGATATCTGGTCGATCAATCCCGAAACACTAGAATGGTCCCTAGAATCTGAAAAACTCCCTACAGAATCCGTGGACAAGATTGTAACACTCGGTGATACGACCATTGCACTACACACAGACCCCCTAGGATACTATGTCTGGAATGACAACAAGGTCGGCACCATTATTGGATCACAGGAGCAGATGACAGGCAACCGAGTCATACATGCCCTTGATGCGGTAGAACTTCCGGACGGTTCGTGGTGGTTTGTTGGCTCTGGCTGGGAGACTGAAGCCTCCGCCAAGGATCGTGCTATGGGATTCCTGACTAGAGATAGAGGAAAGACCTGGGAACATTATTGGGAAGGACTTGAGAATGAATTTATTATGCAGAGATTAAGTAATGCAAAGGTTATTGATGGTCTCCCAGCGGCATACCTCGGTACTTACGGGTGGGCCGTACTAAAGGATGGTAAGTTTGAGTTCATTAATGATACTAGGCTAGACACTCCCAGTAGCCTACAGGTGAGGCCTCCATCCTTCATTGAAGGTGCCACCGTATCAGAAACCATCTCGGGGCATTCTCTAATTGGGACCGCAAGTGGGGATGTTTGGGTACGCAAGGAGGTCTAAGGATTAGCCGCCCCAAGAGGGCGGCTTTTCTTTTATCTCGGCACTTGACTGTTGTCTGCTATAATGGTATAAGCCATTCGTGTGAACAATGAAGGAGACCGCTATGCCTGATCGTATACTGCCGTCACGGCGTGGAATCCTTGACGGGTTCATCTACGTGCTAGGTGCTTACTACATCTTTCACGGGTTCGCATGGTTCGCTCTGATTCACCCTGGAAAACTGGCGGGGATCCCTTGGTTCCACACGGCGCTGACCGATGACACTGTGGGGTGGTGGTTCGTAGTCCTAGGCTCGGCCATAATCCTTGCAATGATCTTTGGTCGGCGCGCGTGGGTACGCACAGTCACGCTCAACATCACTGTGCTGGCCGCGCTACTTCCAGGGTGTCTCTTCATGCTGGCGTGGATCTTTGGATACTATCCTCGTGGCGTCCTTGTTGCAAGTTCCCTGGTTGGTATTTCGGCAATGGCCACGTGGATGATTGTGAGGTCTGCCTTCATTGACTTGGAGAACGCAGAGGAGATTCGTAAAATCACGTCGGAGGAGGTCTAATGGACTCGACGCTAGCCATTGCCATTGTCGGTGCCATTGGAGCCGTAATTGTAGGGCTTATCACGTATTTGCAGAACAATGCGGCAAAGACTGCTGAGAAGAACAGCAGTGACTTCCGAGAACTGATTACCGCTTTGAAAACTGAATTAGCCACAGCCAAGGCCGAGAGAGCAGAAGCAATCGAGGGACGGGAAGCGGCTATGCAGGATTCCCGTGAGGCGCGTGATGAGCGTACCGCACTGGCCGCACAGGTAAACGATCAGAGAGAACTCATCGAGGATTACCGAGACTACCATACGGAAACCTTCCGCTGGACGGGAGCAGGGTCAGTCCCTCCGCCGCCCGGCATCCCGTGGAGACTAAGGCAAGACCTAGAGGCATTCCTAAAGGATGCGGATGACATTCTCAAGGGCAAATGAGAAAGCCCCCTCCTTTCGGAGGGGGTTTTCTTTTTGTCGTCAGGCGGTCTTGATTTCCAGATTGCGGAGAGGCTCGACAGCCTTACCCCACGAAACGCCGCCATCCTGTGCCTGCTGAACGAGCCTGAGGGCGTCGTCGTAGTCGATGTTGTGTACATCAAGCCCAAACTTGACAGACAAGAGGGAGACGATATTGGTCGAAAGTCCCATCAGCGTATCCTGCGACACACCAAGACGGGTAAGGGCCTGGCCGTAGATGCACGCCTCTCCCTCCGTGGAGTGGAGTCGGGCTCCCGTGTATGAGCAGGACGCACCAACACCTAGGCTTTCCCGCTCCTTCTGAGCGGTGTACACGAAGTCAGGCCGCTCATCCGCGAGCGCCAGCACCTCGCGGCGAACGTCTTCCAGGGTGAAGTCGTACTTAGTCATGGTCTTTCTCCCACTTGTTTCCGATGCAATAGTAGCATCCTAGGCAGAGGCAACGGTCGTCTTGGTCTTTGTGTGACCACTCCATGATGCCACATTCATCACAGTAGTCGTCTGGGTTGTAGTTGTCAAGTGCGGTCATGGTGAGGTGAGGTCCGATATGCCAAGTCATCCTGGGCCAGCATAATTGTTGGGCGGGTGACTTCGTGAATCAGAGAGCCAGGGAACTTAGGCGGATTTAGTCGCCTATCCGAGATGGGGCTGACATCGTCCATGAAATCGGCATAATCGAGAAGTGTCTGCTCTACCAGGTGATCAGAGAATCGGACACCGTGGAACTTCATTGACGATAGGTGCGTCAGTTTGATGTAGTAATCGAGGTTGTCAGTTATCTGATTGAACAGCGTCATGGTTTCAGGTCCTGTCGTATTCTTCCTCATCAAAGATAACTACCCGCTCGTCGTCATTGGTGGTGTAGTTCGCCTTGAGGAAATCATTCAGGCTACGGATCTGGCTGTCGGAAATTGCGTTGATGAACTCGGACATATCAGTGCTCCATGTACGGTAGGATCGCAAGCGCGATGATGAGAAGGATTCCGATGAGTGCTAGTACTAACTCCATTGCCTCAGCCTACCAGGTTCTCGGGAGACTTGGCAAGTTCCAGACCACGCCAGGCGTGTACCGGACAGTAGATGACGGGGTGACGCTTTGTCTTGGTGATGCGCCTATCTTCCCAGGTGAGGTGGGTGACGACCGGAGTCGTCGGGCAGATGCACGCTACGCCCGCCTCAATGAGCAGTTCCTCTGCCCGAGCGTTCCAGTCTGCTACGGCCTGTGCGGCGTCCTGGCGCTTCAGTTTGGTGTAGTACTCCAGGGGCATGGGCTCATCTCGCTTTGACCGGACCTTGTTGTGGACATACGCCGCCCCCGCCGTCAGTCCCATGCCAAGAGGGAACAGGAGGATAGCCGGGTAGGTAATGAACAGGAATGTGATGAATGACCAGAGGATTGGGAATCCGCCAAGGCAGAGGAAGAATCCGGTAATGCCGAGTGCGAGACTAAGTACGCTGTCGGCCTCGTCAGCGATATAACTTAGAATCTTGATTAACATCATGACCCAAAGAACAATACCGATAAGGGCCATAGGGATACCGATTAGCAGTTCCATTACTTCCCACACTCTCCCGGATAGGCGTCACACCGTACCGCGTCGCAGTCGGAGCAGAGGCCGCGTGTATGCGAGGGGTCACCGTCGTAACCGAATGTCACGGGATCACCGCAGTGGCAGGAGGGATGGAACTGGGTGACGGTGACCTCGTGCTTGTGGTAGAGGAACCAGTGGGGGTCCACCCACACGACATCCCAGCCGCCCATGCCCTTGTACTCACGGTATTCTCGACCGTAGTACTCGCCAGTCTTTCGGTCCTGAATGACCGCCGTGAAGTCACTGAATCCATCGGACAGGCTCACGTAATCGGGAAACATCCCGGAGTCTCGGACCGCTCGGATATGGGACATTGCGGAGGAGAAATCCTCCATATTGTCGAAAGGCGTCTCGTCCAGGTACAGATGCGGGTAGAGGTACGCCCGGAACGGGGTATCGCCCAGGGCATCAAGGGCATCACGGAAGTCAGTCATTGTCGGCACGCTCCGTCCAGATGGGGCCGCGAGCCTCGTAGGCAAGCGCGGCGGCAGAGTCCAGGGTGTCCCGCATAGCGTCCTCGATGGCGTCCACCAGCGGCGTGATGACGCTAGCCACGGCCTTAGCCGTGCCAACCTTGTCCTTGATCAGACCGGCGTCAGCGGCCCACTGGGACATGAGCATAGCCTCTTCTGCGGACTGGCAACGGAAGAACGGGACGAACCAATCCTCCGTCACCTTCCCGTCGTTGTGGTCCATGCTGTCCCCCAGGTTGCAGAGAAGCCTGTACGTGGCCTCATCAAAGTCCGTGTAGTTCGGCATAGACGTAGTGACGCCCAGCCGCTCAGCGACATAGGATTGCAGGTCTTCCTCGTTGTCCATAGCGAAATCGAAATAGTAATTCGACATTGTTGATTCCTCTCGGGGTGGGGGTGTTGGTGTCTAGTCTAGACGGTTCAGACCGCTCGGTCAAACTCGGTCATCGGTTCCTCGTGATGGATCGTCACGTCGGACAGGTCCCAGGTGTAGGGGATCGGGCGATGCTTCTCGATGAACTCTGCCACGGTGAGACCCGTGATGGCGACCTCCGCAAGGTCCAGACGAACGTCGCGGGCGATCTTCTTGTCGGTCCAGGGGTTGTACATGAGGATGTGGGCGGTGGCAAACATTGGTGTTCCTTTTCGGTTGGTGTTCAGATGTACTTGTAGAGCGTGGCTACCCTGGCCTTGACCTGCCCATAGGTATCGATGTTCTTCTCCAGGTTGTCCAGAACCTCACGGACGAACTCGGGAGGAAACATCTTCTCTGTGAACAGGTGGGTGTAGTACTCGAATACCCGTGAGTATGTCCCGTCTGTTCCCGTGTGCTCGAAGTGATCGAAGTATGTCTTGACGATTAGATCGGCCTTGAAGTAGGCTCCGAGGATCTTGGTCTCATTCGTGGTGCTCACTGGTGTTCCTTACGGTCGGTGTTGCTTTGATGTGTTCAGTCTAGCGGGTCTGATGGTGAGTGTCAATCCTGCTCTCGGGCTTGTGCGTATCCGCGCCACTCTTCTAGTAAGATGGTTAGGGCCAGCCGGGTAACATCCAGAGAGCCACGGATTGCCTCGACGGATGGTGCCAGGTTCTTAGCGTCAGGCTCTCCCTCATGAATGAGTCTGATAGCGTAATCTACCGACTGCCTGGCTCGAAGGATGTCCCAGAACGCCGCGTCCAGGCTCTCACGGATGTGCTTTGCGTCTTCGGCTGATCCTGCCATGATTCCTCCTAGGAGTTCCTTGCTTGTGGGATCCACTCTACGGGACGGGATAGCGGATGTCAACTACGGTCTGCGGTGGATCGTGTGCGGATTAGCGACGGACGCGGACACGAGAAAGCCCCTCCATAGGAGGGGCGTCTCTCAGTCGTTGACCGGATCGGCGTGAGCCTTGTTGTAGGACTCGTAGACCCAGTAGGGGATCCTGCCCGTACGGGCCACGTCGTAGTTGTTGGCCAGTGCCCAGGCTCGTACCTTCTTATCGAACGATGGATACTTGCCCGCGACCTTGTGTGCGTCGGCATTCTGCCCGGTGACGGTGCCGATCTTCTCGGCCACGTCGGTGTACCGGGCCATCTTGGCCTCGATGCTCTCCATCATGCGGGTGAAGTTGGAGACCTCGGCACCGGAAAGGGCGATCCGGTACTTGTCTCCCTCGAAATAGAACTCTACCTCCTTAGCATTCTTGCGACCGGACAGGTCGGAAACAATTTCGGTGGTGACAATGCGCGCCATGATTAGCGTACCTCTCGGATTACGGGGAAGGAAGAGATGAGCGGGATGCGATATCCCGTTGTGTCAATGGTGTAGGTCTTGCCAGTGTCCAGGCTAGCGTACTTGTCGGCAGAGTCAAACTCGCCGGAGAACAGCATATCCTGAACGGTGAACACGCCGCATGAGGTGTATACGCGCATGTCGGACCCGTCCTCGGTGGTGGTACGGTCCTTGTCCTCCACCACACAGGCGGTATGGGTCTGGGGATTGCGGTACTGCGCCGATGCCAGGAAGATTCCCAGACCAATCACCGCCAGTACGCCTAGGGCGACCAGGGCGAAGAACCAGTTATCCGCGAGCGCGTGACGGATTCCATAGCGGGTGTTCCGCCGCATAGGCGAACGGGTCTGCGAGAAAGACATTGTGATACTCCTTCGGGATAGATGAAAGGATTGCGTGAAGCGCTTGAGCGCGCGTGATTTCCGTTGCCTGCATCACAGGGGAATGTGCTTTCCCGTGGAGACAGACACGGCGTACTCGGAAAGGTTCTTGTAGCCCTCCCGCTTAGCGTCTGCGAGCGAGTCGTAGAGGCGCATGTTGTCCAACTCGAATCGTCCCTGCGAGTTCCGCACAATACGGACGGTGGCCTTAGAGGATGACTGGATGGAGATTGCGTTGTAGATGTACTCGATCAGACCATCCAGCAGGTCCTCCGGGGCGTACTCGGAATAGGACATTCCGTTGTGGTAGTTGACCATGTAAAGGTCATCCCCGCGCTTGTCTGCCGTGACGTAAGCGTTAGACATGTCATAGAACGTGTAGGTGTCCGTGTTCTTCTTGACGTTGTGGTAGCGGGTACCCGCGATCAGACCCTCGCCCTTCTCGATGACAGAGGCGACATAGGCGGGCATGTCATGAATGATGTTGGAACGGACCTTGCCGTTAACTAGAGTGGGCATGGTGTTATCCCTTCGGTGTAGATTGGTCAGAAAATGATGTTCAGAATGAGAATCATAACGAGAGTGATAGCGGCGAAGATGCCGATCAGAGACGTGATGATGAATGCGTTAGACAGAATGTTGATTCGGCGGCTATTCACTGCCCCTCCTTATAGGCCTTGCGAGCCTTCTCCAGGTTCTTCTTGGCACGGGCTCGGTTGAGCGTCGCGTCCCCGAAACGCTCTTCCTCGAAGTGGAACTCTGCCATCCGGAGGTGCATGTAGACCACCTTGAGGGCGGCGACGGACACACCGCTCTGCTCCGAGTACTGGGCGTACTCTGCCTCGGTTGGTGTGTTGTCGTTCATAGCGTGGATTTCGAGTTCGTTGAACGCTGACATTTCTGGTCCTTTCGGGGTGTTCGGTTGTCTTGCTTTGTGGTTCCCACTCTAGTTGATGGGTGGGAGTCTGTCAAGTGCGCTCGGTAGGGCTTGCACCTACCCGCTGGCTTGGGTACCTGTAGCGCTGTGAGGATGTCAGGCCTCGGGGGTCTCGGTCTCGGTCTCGGTCTCGGTCTCGGGGGCCTCGACCTTCTTGGTGTTGCGCTTCTTGTAGGCCGTCACGATCTCGGCGTTGAGCCGCCCACGATCCTTCACGTCGTAGCCGTTGGCACGCGCCCACTCACGGACCTTGGCCGGGTCCTCGGCGCGGGAGCGGGAGGACTTGCCCGAGTTGACCACCTTGGCGACCTCCACGTACTTGGCCATCTTGGCGGCGAACTCGGCCTCCAGGTTGGCGATCTTCTCCTGGTGGGCGGCGATCATGCGCTCGAAGTTGTGACGCTCCAGGTTGTCCAGGTCCACGGTCATCTCTGCACCGTTGAAGGTGAAGGGGACGGTCTCGCCGGGCTTGCCGGAGAAGTCGGACACGATCTCGGTGATGATGTTCTGAGCCATTGTAGTGTTTCCTTTCGGCGGAGGAATGTTCCTCGCGGTGTGTGTGGGTGGCGGGATTGCCGTTCCCTTGTTGGTAGTTCCTACCCTAGTGGAGTTCCTCGTCATTGTCAACTCGGTTCCTGGTGGGATTCCTTGGCCGGGGCCTTGGTAGTTCCTACTCTAGGGGAGTGGGTTTGAAGTTGTCAAGTCTTTGTCTGACTTGTTCAGTTCGGGTGGTTCGTTGTCCTCCCTTGCCGATGTCTCAATCTTAGGCAGGTCTGGAATGGAATGTCAATCCGGGGTGATGGGTGGAATGTCATTGGTACAGATTGGAACGGGGCGGATTAGCGGAGCACGTCCGGATGAGGGCATGAAAAAGCCCCGCCGTAGCGGGGCCTTTCATCACACGCCTAGGGCTGTGAGTGCGTACCGATACAGTCGGTAGTCCTCCGTTGCGTTGTGCAGGATCGCATACGCCGGGTAGTAGTCGTCGTAGACGGTATTGGGTGCGGTGCTCTCCTTGTAGTAGACATCGAACGTGATGTGAGGATCGTCGCCGCCGTAGTGCTCCACGGCCACGTCGTAGTGGTCGGGCAGGATACCGCGCACGTATTCCAGGATGATGCTCTCGACCTCGGGATTGAGCCAGCCGTCCTCGTCAAACAGGACGTTCTTCTCGTCCTCGCCATCGAAGACATCCAGCGCCGATTCCAGGTAGTCGGTGAAGTTCAGGCTGTGATCGCCCTCGTCGGTGGTGCTGAGCAGGGCGTAACCGTAGTCGCCCATGTCAATGGTGTCATCGTACCAGGTGCTGTCAGTCATGATGTTTCCCTTCGGTTGGCCGGATGGGTTCCGGCTGATGTGATAAGTCTAGGACATAGCGGGCCGGAGTGCAAATGTGTGCGTGTGGTGGATGCGCGGATTAGCGGAGAGGTGGGGGACAGAAACACCCTCCCCGTAGGGAGGGCGTTTCTTTGATCAGTTCTGCCAGTAGGCGTTGTTGTGGGTGGTCATGACGTGGTCGCAGAACGTACCGGCCTTATGGCAGATTCCCTGGGGCCAGGAGGTCTCGCACTCGTGGAACTCGATTGCGGGGTGAGCGGCGAGGTACGCGCGGTATTCTCCCCGGTAGTCCCACTCGTCGGGATCGTACTGCTCCATGTCGTCCACGGCGGTCTCGTAGGCGTCGGTGTCGTCATGGAAACGCTGGGCGAGAAAGTGGAGGTAGCCCTCGTAGTAGTCGTCGTAGTTCACGATGGTTCCTTTCGGTGTGTCTTGCAGGTGGGACCATCCTATTCAGATGGCCCCACCAATGTCAAGCCTTGGTTGGTCAGCCGAACTTGGCGTGATCCGGCGTGGGGCGGTAGAACACGGACTCCTTGTCGGCGATAAGGGTGATCACCTCATCGGTGGTAAGCACGGTGCCCTCCCAGCGTTGCGTCCAGGTGTCGTTGTCCGGGGTCTCCCGGTAGTATGAGGCGTGGGCGGTGAGTACCACCGTAGCCTCGTCCAGGGAATGGGCGGGGTACAGATCCATCATGTTCAGTTCCTACTCGGTTGGGTTCCTGCCTTGTGGTTCCCACATTACAGGATCGGTTGCTTAGATGCAAGTCGGTGTTTGATGTGGAGGTGGAGGATTAGCGGGATGTGGCAGAGACTAGGCCCCGCCCGTAGGCGGGGCACTAGGTCAGATGTTCAGTGCCTTGTAGATGGTGTCGGCCAACTCTACCAGGTCGTCCGCGCCGTGCTCCTCGGCCCATCGGACCAGGTACCAGGGAATGTAGGGATCGGAGAAGTCCGAGAGTTCGGGGTGAGTATCACCGTCCTCGCTGTAGATGTCTTCCTCGCGGATTTCGGAGACGACATCCAGGTCCAGGAATCCGCCCATGTGGCCGTACCGCCCCGATGTGTTGCCCCAGGTAGGCGACTCGTAGCCGCGCAGTACCTCACACAGAGCCCACAGTATTTCGGTCCCGGCTTCCTCCAGGTAGTACCAGTCAATTTCCCCCATGCCAGACCGCTCGAACAGATCATTGGCGCTGTCGCTCAGGGTGTCGGTGATCGTGGCGATGTTCTCGTCGTGCTGGGACATTTCGTGTGCCTCTCGGTCGGTATCGGTTTGTTCCGATGGGATAAGTCTAGGGGATCAGGGAGACGGATGTCAAATGATGGGTTGGGTTTTGGGATCGGATTAGCGAACGGGAGGATAGGGAAGTCCGCCCCGGAGGGCGGACCACCTACTATCAGATCATGCCGGACACGAGGTCAGCGTCCCGCGCGTCCTTGGCGCGCTTGTCCAGGATGAGATTGGACAGGTGGTCATCCCGGCACTCTTCGGCGTAGTCCTTGACGTGCGCCATTTCTGCCAGGTGCCAGGACTGGCCGTACACGTCATAGCCGTTGTGCACGTCCTCCCACGTGTCGGCGTCCTCGTCGTACTGCTGGGTGACCAGGCCTGACACGTCGCCACGTGCCCAGTTCACGGCCTCGTTGTGCTCGGGATTGGGCAGGTCGGACGGGTCACGGTCTGCCGGGTAGGACTCGACCAGGAGCCACACGTCACCCTGGGAGTAACCGTTGACACGGCTCACACGGAACTTGATGCCCTCGGGAGCGCAGATGTTCAGCCACCGTTCCAGGTAGTCATCGTCCAGTTCGTTGGCCGCGTAGCGGATGGTGTCCGGATCGATGGGGTGCGAGTCCTTGCAGACATTGTGGCCCTCGCACGTGTTCCAGGACAGGGACCATCCGTCGTAGCGGCCTCCCCATCCCAGGAGGGTCTCGGAGTAGCCATCCGATCCGCAGTAGTCCGGGGCGTAGGAGTCCATGAGGGGCTCTGCCACGACACGGAACGTGCCGAACTCGGTGGTCTCGGGGGCGAGGATGACGGGGCTCTCGTACATGATGGGTACCTTTCGGTTGGTGGTGCTTGTTCGTGCTCTGTGGTCTCCACGTTACACGACGGAAGTGGGAGGGTCAAGCCGTGGTGTGGTGGGGTGTGGGCGGCGGATTAGCGAACGTCGGTGGAGGGGAGAGGCGGGACCTCGCGGCCCCGCCCCTAGGGTCAGTCCTCCTGCTCGGCCTCCCACTCATCGCGGGCGCCGATGTACTTTCGTACGTAGTCGAAGAACGCCGCCCGAGCGGAACGGTTGACCTCGCTCCACGTCGCGGCCTCGATCTGGTCCCAGGCGTTATCGCCATCTACCGGCCCGAACTCGGTGATGTCCAGGTCAGAGTTCCAGGCCCAGTGAATGAGTGCTGACCGCGTCGGCCCCTCGTACGTTTCGTACTCGTAGGTGTCCGCGAAGTCCTCCGCCTCGCGCTCGGTGATGTCCTCGGGATCCGTGCTGGAGTCGAAGTCACGGGCCATCGAGTCGGCGTGGTCCCGGATGATACGGGAGGCGTCCGCAGTCATACCGAAATGTCCGGCGTTGTTGACGGCGCTGAACTCGTAGTCTGACTTGCGCTCGGTGTCGCTGGTGAGCCACTCGTAGAAGGTGGGGAAGCCGTTGCTCATGGTGTGTGCCTTTCGGGCGGTATCTCTTGCTGACATAGGTAAGTCTGCCAGGTCTGGGGCGGGATGTCAAATGGTGGGCTGGTGTGTTGGGCTACGGATTAGCGGAGTGACCGGCCCGGTAGAGCGTGCCCGTAGGCACGCCCTAGGTCGGGTCAGTCCATGTCGTGGATGTAGAGGTAGGCGTCCGAGTTCTCGTCCATCTCATGGACGGTCTTGTCGCACATGTCGCACGTCCAGGACAGGCCCAGATTGCCCGTGACGATGGCGACCTTAGACCAGTCTTCGGTGATGTATCCAAAGTTCTTGAACGTGTCCCCCAGACCATCCGCGCACTCGGCACAGGCGAACTCGTGAGCATCGGATGCGTAGGCCTTGGTGATGGCCTCGCTGCCCTCGGGGCGCGGATCGTAGGCGTACCGCACGGTCTCCAGGGACAGGGAAGAATCGAGGTAGTGGACGGCCTCGGAGACGCGGATCGTGGGGATGCTGGACATGATGGGTCCCTTCGGTTGGTGTTGCTTACGGGCAAGACTCTACCGGATGGGTTGCCGGGAGTCAAACGGTGGGCTGGTGTGTTGGGCTACGGATTAGCGGGCCAGGACACGGGCTAGGCCCTCCCCGTAGGGAGGGCTCTAGCGTCAGGCCTCGTCCTCGTCCTCGTCCTCGTCCTCGTCCTCGATCCACTCGTGGTTCTCGGTCCACTCATCCCACTCCAGGGCGTCCCGGTAGTCCGCCATGCCGCAACGGTAGGCGATGGGATCGACTTCTTCAAGAACACGAGACACGTCGTATTCGAGTCCGGCGATGGTGACGGGCCCCTCCTCGTCCAGCATTTCGTTGTAGCGCTCCTGGAGGTCGCTCTCGTCGTAGACGTTGCCCTCCGCGTCGATGTAGTCGGGGGTGGTGAGGTAGTAGTAGTCCAGGTACTCGGCGGTGTTCACGGTATTTCCCTTCGGTCCGGCTGGGTTGTTCCCTGCCTTGTGGTCACTACTTTACGGCATTGGGGGCCGTGGGCCAAATGGTGGTTGTGGTTGGTAGCGGGTAGCGGATTAGCGGACTGGTGGTCAGGCTAGGCCCGCCCCATCTCGGGGACGGGCACTAGGTCACGGGACCTGGTTTTTCACCGGCTCGCCCATCTCGGCCTCGGCCCGATTGGATCCGGCCCGCTTCGCATCAAACGCCTCCTCTTGGTGGTTGAGTTGGTCAGGCTCCGGCGATTCCAGCGAGCACGCCGAGAGTGCACACGAGCCAGACGTAAAGCATTCCCGCGTAGACCACGGCGCGCACGAGCATCTGAATATCGTGTGCCGTGGTGTCCTCGTCGGGGCGGTACCATGGGCCAGTGTTCTGCATGACGCTATCCTCTCGGTCGGCGGTCGGAATGTCCGCTGTTGTGTTCCAGCCTACGGGATGATTGGCCGGATGTCTAGTCGGTGGTTGGGGGTCGGGTGACGGATTAGCGAGAGAGTGACGGTAGAAAAAATGTCCCTCCCCTAGAAGGGAAGGGACATTCTTTCAGTACTGAATGTCATTCAAGATGACGGCATCCTCCAGCATGTCCATGCGGCACGCCTCGCACGTCCAGTAGGTATCCGGGTAGAACGTGGAACCGAGCACCCACGGCAGGTAGTGGTCCTTGAGCCATCCGGACAGTTCGGCGGGGGTGTTGTCGTGGTCCTCCTCGCCATTCACGATGTGGGCGGCGCAATCGCCGCAGACCGCGATGACATCGAAGATGTTGGAGTCGTCGGCCAGGGCCTCGCGCTCATAGTCCTTCAAGTGCTTGATGTGGTCGGGGTGGGAGAGGTTGAGCGTGCCGTCCGCGTGGTTGGTGCTCTCAAACATCGTGGTTCCCTTCGGTTGAGCGGGCCGGATGTCCGCTGTTGTCTCCCAACTTACATGGTGCCATGGCCGCTGTCCAGTCGGTGGTTGGTGGTGGGCGCGCCGCTAATCCGGTAGGTCGGAGAAAAAGAAAAAAGAAAATCCCTATTCCCTTTCGGGAATAGGGATTCTCATTTCAGTTCATGTACCGCATTTCGATTTCCCGTGACTTCTCCATCGCGGGCTCGACCATGTCCTCGATGCTCACCGAGTAGTCGGAGATGACTTCCCACGGATCGTTGCCCCAGACCAGGAGCACCCCACCGATGTACTTATTCCCATCGTGGACTCGGAGATTGTCGTAGTCCGTGGAGCGGAGCGCACCCACGATCTTGTTGATCTTGTTGGAGCGCGTGATCTCGTCCTCACCGTACGTGGTCACCGTGATCGTGTGGCCGCGCTGGAGTGCCTCGCGGATGAACACGCGGATGATCGTGTTCTCCAACTTCTCGGCGGTCTCTCGGTTGTAGGTCCGCATCTCAGTTCCTCTCGGTAGGCGTTCCGTTGTGCTGATAGCACCAGTCTACGGCACGGGGTGGGGCGGATGTCAAGTTGTGGGTTGGCGGGATGCTGTCTCTTATACACATCTGACGCT
>ERZ1031373.91-NODE-91-length-16716-cov-6.325251_pt1 | contig 16716 bp, 15 predicted proteins | sample MGYA00516733_ERZ1031373 | MGnify/ENA primary metagenome ERZ1031373 (study PRJEB33718, sample SAMN03159865) | human skin metagenome | collected 2014-02-25 | study: EMG produced TPA metagenomics assembly of the PRJNA266117 data set (Human skin bacterial metagenome and...
GCAGGAATGCAGCAAGGGTCAACGAGCTCTGACGGGTGCGCGGGGTCCCCTTTTATCTATAACCGGGGGACGGGACTTGGGGCTCGGGAGCTGGGCTATAGCCAGTTGTTGTGTTTAAACCACCACCACATCAACGCGACTACGCCAACCATCGCCGCTAAGCAGACGTAGTACGCGTAGTGCCACTGCAGCTCAGGCATGTTTTCGAAGTTCATGCCGTACACACCCGCAATCATTGTCGGGGCGGCGGCCATACCGACGACCGCGGAAATCGTGCGCATATCTTGGTTTTGACGCAAGGAAATGATCGCCGAACCCGCCTGAATAAGGGACGATAGGCGCTCGTCGAAGGAATCGATCTTGTCCTTTGCCAACATGGCGTGATCCAGCACATCGCGGAAGAAGGCCCGAATCTGCTTGGACGTGAGATCCTTATGATTTTGGATCAACGCGCGCAGGGCGGGGATCAGTGGGTCGATAGCATGCCGCATTTCCAAGATCTCGCGCTTGAGGGTGTAGATGTTCTCGATGTCGAACTCGTCCCGGAGGGTGAAGACTTCCTCTTCGAGATCATCGACCCGGGTTTCGAGCTGTTCGGCGATGCGTGTGTACTCGTCGACTAGATAATCCGAGATAGCCCACGCAATAGAGAGCGGCCCTTTGCTGCGTAGCTCCGGGGCCTGGTGGAGCCGCATCTCAGGGTTTGGGAGATCCGTGCCGTGGGAAATGACGATGATGAACTTCCGGCCAATGACCATCTGCACTTCGCCGGTTTGAATGATGTCGCGCCGGTCGATGATGTCCTGGTTATCCGCATATTGGACGGAGCGGATGACAGAAAACAGCTGATCCTCGTAGCGCTCCACCTTTGCACGCTGGTGGGCATTGACGGCATCTTCAACAATCAGTTCGTCGACGCCATAGCGCTGGGCGACACGCAACATCTGTTCCTCGGAGGGCTCCTCCAGGGTCACCATGACAAAGTCCTGACTGGTGCCATCCGACAGCTCCTCGATGTCCTTGAGAGCCGTGATGTAGTTGGCCTGACCTGGGTACTGCTTGCCCTGTACATAAAGGCGACACTCGCGGATAGCTCGTTCGACGGGGACCCGGATCCGGTTTGGTTCGTGCTTTGCCATGGTGAGTCCTTTCCAACTAAACCCGGTGGTTCGCGCGGTGCTACACCGCTGCTTGTCCCTCGCAGCCTGTCGATATCCTAACCGTCAGCCCGTAGCACTGCAGATGTGGGTGCCGGTGCGCTGTCCGAGGGTTCAGTTAGACTTGCACACAAAGCTAAATCCAGTACGGCTAAATCCAGTACGCCACAAGCGGGAGAGACATTTTATGAACATCGATAACGTCAACACCGACCTCCTCCTCAGCATGAAAGAGGATGTGCGCCAGGCTTACGAAGAACTACATTCTAAGGGCTTGAACCTGGATCTCACGCGCGGCAAGCCGTCGGCGGAGCAGCTCGATTTCTCGGTTGATCTGCTGAGCCTGCCGGGGGAGAACTTCACCTCCCCTTCGGGATTGGATGTACGCAACTACGGCGGTGGCGTAGGACTGACCGAGATTCGCGAGCTGTGGGCCGATGTGCTGGGTCTGCCGGTGGAGAACGTCATCGCTGGCGATTCCTCCAGCCTGAACATCATGTTCGACCTCATCAGTTGGGCATACACCTTCGGCACAAACGATTCTGAGCGTCCATGGTCTGCGGAAGAAAAGCTCAAGTGGATCTGCCCTGTGCCGGGCTACGACCGCCACCATTCCATTACGGAACTATTCGGCTTTGAGATGGTTACCGTCGATATGACAGACGAAGGCCCCGACATGGATCAGGTACGCGAGCTGGCGAAGGATCCGGCGGTCAAGGGCATGTGGGCCGTGCCGATGTTCGCCAACCCGACTGGTGTGACCTACTCCCAGCAGACTGCGGAGGCCCTGGCTGCAATGGAAACCGGTGCGCCGGATTTCCGCATCGTGTGGGACAACGCCTACGCAGTCCACACCCTGACCGACGAGTTCCCAGAGATCATCAACATCCTCGACGTAGCCGAGAAGGCGGGCAACCCGAACCGTTTCTGGGCTATGTCTTCCACCTCCAAGATCACTCTCGCGGGCTCTGGCCTAGCCTTCTTTGCTTCCTCCACGGAAAACCTGGAGTGGTACAAGAAGATCGCGAACGTGCGCGGTATCGGGCCGAACAAGGTCAACCAGCTTGCCCACCTACAGTTCCTGAAGGATGCCGAGGGCGTACGCGACCTCATGCGCAAGCACGCAGGTTCGCTGGGGCCGAAATTCACCCGTGTGGTGGAGATCCTGGAGCGCCGCCTGGGCGAGGCCAATGTTGCCGAGTGGACCGTGCCGGAGGGTGGCTACTTCATTTCTGTGAACCTGCTAGATGGCACCGCTTCTCGGGTGGTGGAGCTGGCTAAGAAGGCCGGCGTGGCCCTCACCGCAGCGGGCTCTACATACCCGCTGAAGCAGGATCCCAACGACCGCAATCTGCGCCTGGCTCCCTCCATGCCGACGATCGAGCAACTGGAGGTTGCCATGGATGGTTTCGCCACCTGTGTGCTGTACGCCGCCATTGAGATGGTCGAGCACGCCGCCGGGCAGCGCTAGATCCCACTGGAACCAACCAAGGGTTAGCCCCACAGTGAGCGCCATTAAGCAGGAGGATCGCCATTAACACCGAAGAAACATTCGTTTGGGTTCAGGGGTTGCTGCCCGGCGAGCCGACCATCGCACGCCGCAGGATCAACGATTCCTTCCCCGAGTTCGCTGTCGCCGAGGTGTTTCTTGGTGACGCCCCCACGGATCAAAACCTCTCGTCCCAGGATGGCGCTGTAGAGGCCGTGCTGGCTGAGACGGTTGCCATGACCATCGACGCGGGGCGCATGGAATCCGGCCTGCAGACCGAGGACGGTTCCGATCTGCGCGTCGAATTGCTGACGGTGGTCAGCGGACACGACGATACCGCTGCTGATTTGTTGGCACATGCAGCCTCGATGATCTCCCAGGATCCAACTCACTGGCCGCCGCAACCCGGCACGCTCCTGCCCGACGTTGTCCAGCAGATGGACGCGGAATCCGAGCGGAAGATCACCGCCCGCAATGGCCTGTTGGTTGTGCCGTACGTATGGGACGATGGCGTGCCGCACGTTCACGAAGTCACCTCTGGCGGAGCGAGCCGCCACTCCAAGGAAGATGACGCGGACGTGGAGTTCACGCACCCTGGCCGACTGACCATCGCAGCTCAGCTGGTGATGCTCACCGATGAAGAGCTGGAGCTGGCGCAGACGGCCGGTGTAGCCGCGGTGCAGGAGCGGTTGGTACGTGAGGGCGTCAATATCAATGACATCTGGCGCTAGACCAACCGTAATGGGTCGTCGCAGGCGGAATGTAGGCTAGGTTCGTGGCACTTTATAGGAAATACCGTCCGGCAACATTTGCCGAGGTCGTGGGGCAATCTCACGTGACCGAACCGCTGTCCGTGGCGCTGGATAGCGGGCGGATTAACCACGCATATCTGTTTTCGGGGCCGCGCGGTTGCGGTAAGACTTCCTCCGCGCGCATTTTGGCGCGCTCTCTGAACTGCGTAAAGGGGCCGACGTCTACGCCGTGCGGGGTGTGCGAGTCTTGCGTATCACTGGCGCCGGGCGGGCCGGGAAACCTGGACGTCACAGAGCTGGACGCGGCGACGCATAACGGTGTGGACGATATGCGTGAACTGCGCGAACGTGCTTTCTACGCGCCAGCGGAATCGCGCTACCGGGTGTTTATTATCGACGAGGCGCACATGATCTCCACGGCAGGTTTCAATGCTCTGCTGAAGATTGTGGAGGAGCCACCGGAGCACCTGATCTTCATCTTCGCCACGACTGAGCCGGAAAAGCTGCTGCAGACGATTCGTTCGCGTACCCACAACTATCCCTTCCGCTTGCTGGCACCGCCGGATATGCGCGGGCTATTGGAATCGGTGGTGTCCGGTGAAGGCGTGCCGGTGGAAGATGCCGTATATCCGCTGGTTATCCGTGCGGGCGGCGGGTCGCCACGCGATTCGCTATCCATCATGGATCAGCTGCTCGCCGGTGCCGGGCCGGAAGGCGTGACATATAACCGCGCGCTGGCTCTGCTGGGAGTGACGGATTCCACCCTGATCGACCGTGCCGTGGACGCGCTGGCGGAGCATGACTCCGCGGCATTGTTCGCCGTAGTCGACGAGGTGATCGATGCAGGCTATGACCCGCGCAGATTCGGCGAGGACTTGTTGGATCGTTTCCGTGACTTGTTGGTCGTGCAGGCTGTGCCGGATGCCTTTGACCGGGGGCTGGTAAATGCGCCGGAGGAGTCCCGTGAGACTTTGCGTGAGCAGTCGGAGAAGATGGGGCAAGCGACGCTGACCCGCTGTGCTTCCCTGGTAAATGAAGGGCTGGCACAAATGCGCGGGGCGACGGCGCCGCGACTGCTGCTGGAGATTCTATGTGCCCGCATGGCGCTGCCCGCTGCGGGTATGACAGTGGAAGCACTGGCGCAGCGCGTGGAGGCTTTGGAAAAGGGGCGCGGAGGCGCAGCTACCAGCGCGGGTACCGGCACCGGTGTGCGCGGTAGTCGAGCGGAAATGTTTGCGCGCCGGAGGAAAGCTGCGACCCAGCCGGATCAGCCAGGCCAACCAGCACAGGAAGAACAGCCCGACGAGCAAGCGCAACAGTCGCAACAGCCGCGGCAGCTACAGCAGCCACAGCAAACACAGCCTGAGCAGCCTAAGCCCGAGGAGACTGGTGCACCGGTCACAGAACCGATTGCAGAGGAAGAATCCCCGGCAATCGCTGAGGCGCGCCGGGCTCGGGACATCATGCAACGCCACCGCAGAGCCGGAGCTGCGGAACAAGCAGGATCAGCTGGACCAGCAGAACCAGTGGTACCAAAGGAGCCGACGGAACCAGTGGCTCCAGCGGCTCAGGCAGAGCCTGCTGCTACGGCAGAATCTACGGAGACGACTGACTCCGCTCCCGCCGAGCCTGCACCGACGGCAATGGACTCGGAAACGTGGGCGCGGATCATGGATGCCGTCCATGACAAGGACCTGAGCGCCTGGATTGCGCTACGGGGAGCAACCCCGCGTGCAACCCAGCCCACTGCGGGCGAACTGCATGTGAACCACCACACCGGATCGTTGGCGCGCCTTGTCGGTGGGCAGAAAAACGCAGGCGTCTACTCGGAGGCGATCAAAACCGTCACGGGGAGCCCAGCCCGCATCGTGGTCTACGTCAGCGGAAAACCTGTTGGGGACGAAGCCGCAGGAGGCGATGCAAAGGGAAAAGCTGAACCGGCGGAGGCTCAGCCCGCCGCCGGTGAGGATCAGGAAACAGCCCCGACGTCCACGGCGCCCACTGCCACTCCTTCCTCCACCCCGGTGAACCCCGTACCAGCGGAAACCCCGATGGATGCGGTGGCCTCCCGCAGTGCCGCCAACAGTGCCCTGGAACGAGCCCGCGCGATGGAAGAAGCGATGCGCAAAGCCTCGCACTCTCACCGCAACGGTAAATCCAATGCTGATGCCAACCAAACGGATACTCCTGCGCAGGACGATCCGAACTCCGGCTGGCGTGCGCGCGCCGAGCGGGCCAAAGCGCGCAAGAAGTACAACATGGAAAATGGCTTTAACGGAGTGCCTTTGCCCGATGAGCCGCCTGCTGATGCTTTTGCCGACGGACCAGTCGACGCCTGGGACGGCAGCGCTGCCGCTTCCGCTGCCAACCCCGCCGACTCAGCTCGGGACTATGCGGCCGATGCTCCGCTACCGCCGGAACCCATGGAGGCCGAACCTCAGCCAGCGGAGAACCTCCCGCAACCCCAACGTGAGATTGGGGGAAAGGAGAGCGAGGGGGCGTCACAAAGAAATGAACAAAGAGAACGCGACGAGCTGCTCGCAGACATCGAGCGCGCCCCCGGCGAGCGCGATCACCGCACACCATTGGAAATCGCAGGTGAGCTGATCGAAAAGAGCCTCGGCGCGGAGCGAGTTCGCTAAGCGTGAACACCACAGCGACCACACGCGACGGCGCCTAACACGCCTGTCGGGACCGACCGGTAGAGTTGTGGAAGAGCAAAATCCAAGCATGGAAAACACCCCATGAAAAACACCAACGAAAGGTAAAAACACATGAGCCAGCCAGACATGAACCAGCTAATGCAGCAGGCACAGCAGGTACAGGCACAGCTGCAGGAAGCACAGCGCGAGATCGCAGCCTCCACTGTTAAGGGCGAGTCAGGCAACGGCCTGGTCACCATCTCCGTCGCCGGCACCGGCGAGGTCACCGACATGGAGATCGACCCCAAGATCGTCGACCCAGAAGATATCGACACCCTCAAGGACCTGCTGCTCGGCGCGTTCAAGGATGCGAACCAGAAGTTGCAGACCCTGGCTGAGGAGAAGATGGGCCCGCTGTCCCAGGGCATGAACGGCCTGGGCTTCTAAGCCTTCTAAGAACTCCAAAGAGAGATCTAGTTGTTCGAAGGACCACTACAGGACGTTATCGACGAGTTCTCACGGCTCCCCGGCATCGGGCCAAAAAGCGCACAGCGCATCGCCCTGCACCTGCTGAATGAGGAGCCGGAAGATATCGAACGCTTCCAAAGCGCACTCGGCCGCCTGCAGCGCGGCGTGACGTTCTGCCGTATCTGTCACAACATCTCCCAAGAGGACGTGTGCCGGATCTGTGCGGATTCCCATCGCGACAAGAGCATCATCTGCGTGGTGGAGGAGTCCAAGGATATTCAAGTCATTGAGCGCACCGCGGAGTATCGCGGGCGCTACCACGTGCTCGGCGGGGCGCTTGACCCACTCAACGGAATTGGGCCAAAGGAACTCAACGTAACCCCCTTGGTGCAGCGCATCGGCGGGGCACTGCCGGATGTTGCGCTCGGCGCGAAGGGCAGCGTGCTTCACTTAGTGACGCCACATCCACCGTCGGTGACGGTTCCCGCACCGGCGACGTGGAAAATGATATCGAGTATGACACAGCCCCCGAGATCGCCGAGGTTATTATCGCCACCGACCCCAACACGGAGGGCGAGGCAACGGCCTCTTATCTAGCTCGCCTGCTGCGCGACTTCCCCGGGCTGAAGGTCACCCGCCTGGCCTCGGGCATCCCGATGGGCGGGGACTTGGAGTTCGTCGACGAGCTCACGCTTTCCCGCGCGTTTGCGGGGCGCACCGCGCTGTAGCCTCTATACCCCTGTCGCCTGTATACCCCCTGTCGCACGGCGGGACTACAGTGGCGCTCATGAGTAAAAACCCTTTGCACAACGCCATCCGTCCGCACCACCTGTCCCGCGCGGCCGGCATTCGCTCCGCCGTATGGGGAACCGTCTTCGGCATCGCAGGCGTGCTGCACTTTGTTAAGCCGGAGGACTTCGACCAGATCGTTCCAGAGGAACTCCCTGGCACCCCGCGCGCCTGGACGCTCGGCTCCGGAGCCATGGAAATCGCCCTGGCCACCAGCATCGCGGCATGTAGCCTGAAGCCCGAATGGCGCCGCGCGCTACGCAGTACAATCGCCCCCGCCGCCGCACTCTTCCTAGTCGGCGTGCTCCCCGGCAACATCAAGATGGCCTGGGACTGGCGCGCCAAACCGCAGCCTGCGCGCGCCATCGCCTTCGCGCGCGTCCCCCTTCAGCTGCCGATGATCCTTAGCGTGGCCAAGCTTGGTGCTTAGAGGCGCTCTTTTCTTAGCGACGCCACCTCACGGTTCAACTGCTCCGCCAGCTCACCCTGGAACTCGGGCAGCTCGTTGAGTGCAACCCCCATCGCGCGGGCGAGCAGCCAGTCCGCCAACTGCGGATTCCTGGCCAGCACGGGGCCATGCATGTACGTTGCCACAACCGAACCCTGCACCGCGCCTTCGGCGCGAGTCTGCCGGTGAGCATCCTCGCCGGAGAGCCCAGCGGTCTCCGCACCATGGCTGTCGGTGTTGCCCGTGCCCCGGGTAAGGCGCCCCAGCGGCTCGGCATCCGCGCCCAGGATGGTGGCACCCATGTGGTTGGCAAACCCCGTCAGTGGTTCGGTCAGGCCTGTTTCCCCGCCGGTCACGGCGGAGGCTGCCGGGGTGGAGGCGATTTCGCCGATCATGCGCTTGGCGAGTTGAGACGTGGTGGCGTCGATAAGCCCCAGCCCCTCAACGGTGCGACCGTGGCTGGTGAAAGACTCGCCAAACACCTGTAGACCAGCACAAATGGCCAGCACCGGGCGACCGGCAGTGACGGCCCGGGTAATGCCACCATCGCTGATAAGGTGCTCGGCGGCCAGAACCTGCGCGGTATCCTCGCCGCCACCGACGGTGTAGATGTCGAAGGTCTCTGGGACGGGCTCTCCCAGGTGGATTGGTTGGATCTCCGCCGAAATTCCGCGCATACGGGCGCGCTGCCGCAGCACCAAGGCATTGCCATCGTCGCCATAGGTACCGAGCACGTCGGGCAGGATCAGGCCGATGTTGAGGTCTGCAGGTTTGTTGACGCTGCTCATTTACGCTTCCCCTTCCTTGTCCAGCACCCGCTTCAAATCGCGGAACGCTGTGTAGTTCGCCAGAACCTCCACGCGGCCCGGCGGGCAGGAACGGATCGCCTCGACCGTATCCTTAATCAAGTTGTGCTCGACGGCGGCGTAGCCCAGGCGAACAGCCAAATCAGTACCGCGCTCGCCGGCGGCCACCACGTGCACGCCCTCGAAGTTCTCGAAGCGTACGTCCCAGAGCCACGACAGGTCCTGCCCGTCGGCAACCTGGCCATTTACGCTGATCACGAGGCTATCGGCGGTGCGATCCACCATGGAAAGTGCCTCTTGCCAACCGGCTGGGTTCTTCGCCAGCATCAGGCGCACCTCGTGGTCGCCGAAGCGCACCACGGAGTAGCGGCCTGCGACATTATCCACCTTCTCAGCCGCGGCGATGGCCTGCTCGGTGGGGATCGGACGGTGCAGCAGTTCTCCCGCGGCCACAGCCGCTGCGACGGCCTGCGTGGCATTGCCGCGGTTCGCGTTGCCGGGAAGGGTTAGATTCATGGGGTGCAGTTGGCCCTCACGGTCGATTAGCCCTTCATCCGTGATTCGCCAATCGGGGGTTGGCCTGCGGAATTCGCGACCGTCCGGGAGTTTCTTTGCGGCGAACCAGTCCACCACGCCATCCTCGCCGGTGCGGTGGATGATCGCGCCTTCGGTGCGCGGGCAGCTGGTGGAATCGCCCGCCCACCCAAAGCCGGCGCTGACCCACTGGACGTTTGGGGAATCCCAGGCGGCGGAGGTGACAGAAACGTCGTCGCAGTTCGCGATGATCTGCATGTGTGGGCGTGCTTCCACGCATGCCCGCAGTGCCCGTTCGATCTTGTTGATCTCGCCCACGCGGTCCAATTGGTCGCGTGAGAGATTCAGCAGCACCAGTACATCTGCGTCCAATTTCTCAGCAATGCTGGGGACGTGCAGCTCATCGACTTCGAGAACCAACGCTTCGGCATCACGCCCGGCGAGTAGAGCGCTAATAACACCAGCATCCATGTTGTCGCCGCCCTCGTTGGTGCAGACGGTAGCTGCAGAGCGAACGGCGCTGGCCAGCATGCGTGTGGTTGTGGACTTGCCATTCGTGCCCGTGACCAGCACCGTTGGTCGCTTCACGCCACCTTTGCCCGGCCCCAGGCTCGCCATCAGCTGCGGGTCGATGGCCCCGCCGACCAGGCCGCCGATCATGCCGCCGGCTCCGCGGCCCGCTTTTCTTGACGCCCACGTGGCCAGTTGCGCCATGCGGATCGCCACGGAGCTGCGGATCCGCTGCAGGCTGGAACGACGTGCGCCGGCGGGCTGCCGTTCTCCGTGCTGCGTGGCGCGCTGCGTGGCCGTGCGCTGTTCAGTGCCGGGCTGAGCGCCGGTTCGATCTGATTTACCCATGGGGACTAAGTGTACCCGCAGGGGCGTGCTGGAATTTGGAGGCTGGTGCGCCGGAGATGGCGAGCGTTAGTCCATTTGGAGAACAGCGCGAAGTTCAGCGAAGAGTTCGGGCTTTACTAGGTGTGTAACAGTGCGACCTGTTCGGGCCTTGCGGAGCAGACCTGCATCGGTAAGCCGTTTTAGGTGATGTGAGACCGTGGGCTGGCTTAGTCCCGTGATGTCTGTTAGCTGGTTTACGCTGATTGGTTCGCAGCCTTTGGCTGCCAGATGGGAGAGTATTTGCAAGCGGGCGGGGTCGGATAGGACCTTGAACAAGGTGGCATAACGGGTGGCCTCAGGATCCGATAGCGGTCCTTTGCTCAAGGAGCAGCATGTGGAGATGTCTGCGAGCGGGCAAATCTGCGGGGTGGCCATACGGGCATCTTATATTGACAGATATCAATATGTCATTTATATTGACGAGCGTCAATATGTCACTTGGTTTTATATCGACGTGTGTCAATATCTAAGGAAGGTTGCATGACAGCTTCGTTGCGTCCACGGATGTCCTTTTTGGATAGGTTCCTGCCCGTGTGGATTATCCTCGCGATGGTTGCTGGGCTGCTCGTTAACCGGGTGGTGCCAGAAATCGGAACGAAGCTCGGGGAACTGGAGGTGGGAGGGATCTCGCTTCCGATCGCACTCGGCCTGCTGGTCATGATGTATCCGCCGCTAGCGAAGGTTCGCTACGACAAAACCCGGCAGATTGCGGCGGATAAGCGCCTGATGGCGGTTTCCCTCGCCCTCAACTGGGTCGTTGGGCCCGCGTTGATGTTCACCCTGGCCTGGGTATGTTTGCCCGACGAGCCTGAGCTGCGCACCGGGCTGATTATCGTCGGCCTAGCCCGGTGCATCGCGATGGTTCTGGTGTGGTCGGAGCTGTCCTGCGGGGATAGAGAGGTGACCGCCGTCCTTGTGGCGATCAACTCTGTGTTCCAAGTGCTCATGTTTGGAGTGCTGGGCTGGTTTTATCTGCAGATTCTCCCTGGCTGGCTGGGGCTTCCTACAACCTCGGCAGACTTTTCCTTCTGGTCGATCGTGGTATCCGTCCTGGTTTTCCTGGGTATCCCGTTGACGGCTGGCTTGGCTTCCCGCGTGCTCGGGGAGAGGCTGAAGGGGCAGCAGTGGTACGAGGAAAAGTTCTTGCCCGCGGTTTCTCCCCTCGCGCTGATCGGCCTGCTTTATACGATCGTGCTTCTGTTTGCGCTGCAGGGAGAGCAGATTACGGACCACCCGTGGACGGTGGCTCGCACGGCGGTCCCGCTGGTGGCCTACTTCGCTGGAATGTTTGCCCTGGCGCTGGCTGTGTCCAAGGCTGCGGGGTTGAATTACGCCCAGTCGGCCTCTGTGTCTTTTACCGCTGCGGGCAACAATTTCGAGCTTGCCATCGCCGTGTCTATCGGTACTTTTGGTGCGACCTCTGCGCAGGCACTGGCTGGAACGGTCGGCCCGCTGATCGAGATTCCGGTGCTAGTCGGTCTGGTCTACGTCATGCTGTGGGTGGGTCCTAAGCTCTTCAACGGCGATCCGACACTGCCCGTGCGGCACAGCAGTCCAGCACGTTCCGTCTCGATGGGGGAGGATTAAACCATGAGCAATAAACCTAAGGTACTTTTCGTCTGCGTAGGCAACGGCGGCAAGTCGCAAATGGCGGCCGCTTTGGCGGACAAGCATGCTGGCGAGGCCATTGAGATTCATTCCGCTGGCACCAAACCGGCAACGAAGCTCAACACGGAGTCGGTGGAATCCATCAGCGAGGTCGGCGCGGACATGTCCGACGGCCGCCCAAAAGCAGTAGACCCGCAGTTGCTGCGAGAGGCTGACCGGGTGGTCATCCTCGGCAAGGACGCTCAGCTGGAGCTACCCGCCGACGCGCAGGGGACCCTCGAGCGGTGGGTTACTGACGAGCCTTCCGAGCGCGGTATTGAGGGCATGGAGCGCATGCGACTGGTGCGTGATGACATTGACGCTCGCGTGCGCGCACTTATCACCGAGCTGAAGGGCGACTAACCGGCGCCGAGCTGCCAGCTGGCTTTTGGGGGTGATGTCCAAAATTCCAGGTCTTAAAATATAACTAATCTATTCATGCAGGTCAGAGGGTTACGTTTTTGGGCTGCAAATGAGCTACTTTTAATAACTCGTAGATTTTGGACATTGACGCTCTAGCCGCCCCCTGCTCCGGCGCCTTCGAGGGGGCGGGGCACACCGGGCTAGTTTCCGCCGTTGGCGGAACCCCCGGAACTCTTGCGGCGCCGACGCCTCCGACGATTTCGCTTGCCGCTGGGTCCCGGGATTTGCCCCTCGTGGCCGCCAGAGGTGGCGTTGCCCTTGTGGCCGGAGTGGCCGGAGCTGCCAGAGTTGGCGTTGCCCTTGTGGCCGGAGTGGCCGGAGTTGCTCGGGCGACCGTTCTTGTTCGACTTCTTAGACTTGCCGGATTTCCCCGAACCCGACCCGCCAGCGCCGCGCCCACTGGAGCCCGACCCGCTAGCGCCCGACCCGCCAGCGCCTGAGCCGCCACGCGGACCTGCCAGCCCACTGGTCCGGGGACGCGCGCCGGCACCCGGCTTCGTTGGCTTGGCCTCCTTCTCACCGGGCTGCACATTAGCCAGCAACGCCAGGAAGTCCTCATCGCGCACCAGCGGAATGCTCTTCCGGTCAGCGTGCATCGCCTTACCGCGCAGCTCGTAGTTCTCGTTGCACACCACAAGCGAGCTGCGACGATTTAGCTTTTCGCTATACGCCAGACCCGCGGCAACACCTTGGCCAATCAGCTCGTCCGGGTCGATTGCCACGTCCGGGCTGACCACAAACTCCATACCTTCAACTAGCGGCTCCCCGCTCTTCCACACGCCAGGATTCACGAAAGGCCGGGGAGAATTAGCGGCGTCAATACGAAGGCCACTGCGGCGCAGCCCGAACTGATCGGCTGCGAGGTCTTCGGGATCCAGCACCGTCAGCTCGCCGCCTCGCTGTTGTGCGACCGCGAGAGCCGCGGTGAGTCGCGCGTTTGCTTCCAGCAGCTCGTCGGGGTCGATCTCTCTCTTGGTTAGTGACGCCGCCGCACCAACCTCCGGCAGTGCTGTCGCAGGGACGTGCACGGCGGACCTACTGGAGCTTCCAGATGCGTTTGTGCTGGTAGAAGCCTCAGTCTGGGAAGCGTCACCGGCAATACCGTAGCTGGCGACGATAGCGCGCAGACGAGGGTCGGTGGAATCGATGGCCTGGCGGCGAGCGGTGGCGAGCGTGTCGATGATGGAAACCGGTGCGGGCATTGGAATGCGCCGACCCCCGCGACCGCGGCCACGGCTGCGGCGGCCGCGGTTCGCGGAGCGTTGTACCAGCTTGAACTCATGAGTGAGGAAGCCCCACACATAATCGGACTCATGCATGATGAGTGTGCGCCCGTCCAGCGCCTGGTGGATCAGCTGCGCGCTGGAGTTAAAGCCGAGAGCTTGGGAAAGCTCGTTGACCTGGTAACCGTGGAGGTGCCAGGGGCCTGCGTCCTCGCCGGGGTTGAGGTGGCGGGTAAGCGCAGTGACCTCCTGGCCGATGTTGATGGTGGGCAAGTCGGCTGTGTCGGTGACGCTGGCAGCATTGTTCGTCGTGGGGGCTGCGCCGGAGCCGAAGAACACCACGGAAAGGGCCACCAGACGAGAGGTCTTCGGGTGGATACCGGACGTGGAGATGCTGACAGCCGCGAACGGCGCCTCTTCCAAAGACGGGAGGTCGTGCAGCGCGGATTCGAGTTCCTCGCGTGGGCTCGACTGGTCGGCGCTCTCGGGGGAGTCAGGGGAGGAGCCAGCGTCTGCGTCAGCGCGTGAACTAGCGTTATGGCTTGCACTCACATCCGAAAAAGTTACAGCGAGAGAACCTGCCGGGCGGCTAACCCTCCGGCGCGGGCGCCGGCGGCGGCGCGCGCCGGTGTGCTCGGGGCCGGGGACGGCCGAGTAATCGTTCTCATTCATGGATTACATACTACCCAGCAGGGTGGGGGCTCCTGTGGCCAGGCTGCAGCCCGGCAGACGGGGCCTTTAAGCACCCCGGGAAACGCCCGCAGCAGCGTCCTGGGAACGGTTCACCGCAGAGGTAATAGCCTTCAGCGAGGCGTAGGTAATAGAGCTTGCAATGCCCACACCCCAGTACTTTGCGCCGTTAACCTCCGCCAGGACGTAGGCCGCAGCTTCGGCATCATCGCCCGAGGTACGAGCGTGCTGGCTGTACTCCTGCACCTCCACGTCGTAGCCCAGCTCTTCCAGCGCGTTGCAGTATGCGCTGATCGGACCATTTCCGCGGCCCTGCACGGTCTGCGGTTCGCCGTTGAACTCGATCTGGCCGGTGACCTTGGCTTCCTCACCCTCACTTTGGCCGCCGTCGACGGTCAGAGAGATCGTCTCGATCGGAGAGACGCGATCCAGGTATTCGCCGGAGAAGATATCCCACATGGCCTTCGGGTTTACCTCGCCGCCTTCGGCATCGGTCACAGCCTGCACGACGGAGGAGAACTCCACCTGCATTGGCCGCGGCAACTGCAGGTTGTGGTCAGTCTTCATGATGTAGGCTACGCCACCCTTGCCCGACTGAGAGTTCACGCGGATCACGGCCTCGTAGGAACGGCCAACGTCCTTCGGGTCGATCGGCAGGTAGGGAACCTCCCAGGTATCTTCCGCGAGAGCGTCCAGACCCTTGTTGATCGCATCCTGGTGAGAGCCAGAAAACGCAGTGAACACCAGGTCGCCACCGTAGGGGTGGCGCTCAGGCACGCGCAGCTGGTTGCAGTATTCAACGGTGCGGCGTACCTGGTCGATGTCAGAGAAGTCGATCTGCGGATCCACACCTTGGGTCAGCATGTTGAGCCCCAGGGTCACCAGGCAGACGTTTCCGGTGCGCTCGCCGTTGCCGAACAGGCAACCTTCAATTCGATCCGCACCGGCCATATAACCCAGCTCGGCAGCGGCCACGCCGGTGCCGCGGTCGTTATGCGGGTGCAGCGACAAAATGATGGAGTCGCGGCGGTTCAGGTTACGGTGCATCCACTCGATGGAGTCCGCGTACACGTTCGGGGTGGTCATCTCTACCGTGGAGGGCAGATTCAGGATGATGGGGTTCTCCGGCGTCGGATCCATAACCTCCACGACTGCATCGCAGACTTCCTTGGCGTAGGCGACCTCGGTGCCGGTGTAGGACTCCGGGGAGTACTCCCAGCGCCAGTTGGTATCCGGGTAGTCGGCGGCGATGGACTTGATCAGCTCGGCGGCGTCGGTGGCCAGCTTCTTGATAGCTTCCTTGTCCTTGCGGAACACGACCCTGCGCTGCAGCTTCGAGGTGGAGTTGTAGAAGTGGACGATGACGTTCTTTGCGCCCTCGCAGGCTTCGAAGGTGCGGCGGATCAGGTGCTCACGGGCCTGCACCAGCACCTGGATGGTGACGTCATCGGGGATCATGTTGTTCTCGATGATCTCGCGGACGAAGTTGAAGTCGGTCTGGGAGGCGGAGGGGAAGCCGACCTCGATTTCCTTGTAGCCCATGTTGACCAGCAGTTCGAACATGCGGCGCTTGCGCTCCGGGCTCATGGGGTCGATCAGCGCTTGGTTGCCATCGCGCAGATCTACGGCACACCACTGCGGGGCACGGTCGATGACCTTGTTGGGCCAGGTGCGGTCCGGCAGAGTGATTTCCTCTACCTCTTCGAAGAAGGGCTGGTAGCGGACGTGGGGCATGGAGGAGTTGCGCTGTTTGTTCCATGCAGGTTGATCCGCGGGGATCTCGCCGTTGGGGGTATTGATGCGGGCGGGTGCGGAGATGAAAGTGTCGTTAGACATAGGTGGGGGCTCCTGAAAAGACGGGGAAGAAGTTGTTTGTTCTTTGTTGTGATTCCCGACCGGCAACACCAAACTCCGCGACGGGGTGCCGGTCGGTGGATGAGCTGTTTGCTCACTATCGCTTAAAACCTTTGAGCCCCGCCGCGTCACAGAAGCAGGTTGCGCGCTGGCGTAGTCATGTTTCCGACTATAACCCGACTATTAGCTACGTCACATGAGAATGATGTTTTATCCCACTATTTGGGATATGTGTCCCTCATTGTGGGGTGGTTGTTGTGCTGTTTGGTGACGCCGTCATATCAGTTGCCCCAGTTTCGGCGGTCGCATTAGTCGCGCTAGTCGTGGTTGCATTGGTTGTTGTGTTGGTCGTCGTATTGGTCTCTTCGTCGCCATCCTCTTCGAGAGACTTCCGGCTGAGAATCACTGTCGAGATCAGCATGACGGCGATCGCAGCTGCCATGTAGGCGTATTCCCATTCTGTGATGCGGAACTTCTCTCCTAGCACGATGTATCCCAGAATGAACGCAAAAATCGGCTCCACTACGGTCATTGCGGGCAGGGAATTCTTAAGTGGGCCGGCGTTAAATGACGCTTGTTGTACTGCCGTGCCCACTGCTGCGAAAGCGATGAGCGTCCATAGCTCCCAGGAGGCGAGAAGTGCGGGCGCCCCGGAATCACTAAAGACGTCCACCACAGCCTTCGATAGCACGGCCACATAGCCCATGATCGCGCCGGTGATGGATCCCAAAATCAGCGCGCGCAGCGCCGCTGCCTGCTCCAACGCGTAAACGAAGAAGGCTAGTAGAACCACTGCCCCAATGCCCAGGCAAATAAGCCAGACCGTTAGATCGGGCTCGCGGTGTCCAGGTGCGGGGTTGCCGCGTATCACCAGCACAGTTACTGCTGCGGTTAATA
>ERZ1031373.101-NODE-101-length-15595-cov-21.453024_pt1 | contig 15595 bp, 19 predicted proteins | sample MGYA00516733_ERZ1031373 | MGnify/ENA primary metagenome ERZ1031373 (study PRJEB33718, sample SAMN03159865) | human skin metagenome | collected 2014-02-25 | study: EMG produced TPA metagenomics assembly of the PRJNA266117 data set (Human skin bacterial metagenome...
TCTACACTAGATCGCTCGTCGGCAGCGTCAGATGTGTATAAGAGACAGGGTATTATTGATTAATAGTAAATGGACTGGTTTATTAGTATTGATTGGTTTATTTGTTGCGAATTGGAAAGTGGGTTTAAGTGCACTTCTTGCTAGTAGTATTGCTTACTTACTTGCACCGTATATGAACTACTCACAAGAAGAAATTGACAATGGGTTAGCAGGATTTAGTCCGGTACTAACTGCTATAGCATTAATATTATTCATAGACAATAATTGGAGTGGTGTATTAATTACGTTAATTGCAACAATATTAACACTACCTATGGGTTCAGCAATTAGAGAATTTCTGAAATCATATGGTGTATCTATGCTAACTTCACCTTTTGTCATTATGACTTGGATTACTGTATTAATACCTGGACAAGTTAAACATTTAACTACTGAACTAGATATCATTCCTGGTCATATTAAAAAAGCGTCATTTGATCTTGGGAATGAACATATCCAATTTTTTAAATCTCTTATAGAAGGGTTTAGCCAAGTATTTCTTGTACCAAATTTTATAGGTGGTTTATTTATCCTAGTTGGTATATTTATAGGTTCTAGGAAGGCTGGCATTTACGCAGTTATTGCTAATCTTGTGGGTTTCGTCATCGTTGGATTATTAGGTGGTAATTATACAGACATCAATGAAGGTTTATTCGGCTATAATTTAGTTTTAACGGCAATTGCACTAGGTGTTACTTTTAAAACAACGATGAATAGCTATTTGGTTACAGGTTGTGGTGTATTGTTAACAGTATTTATACATCTCGGATTAAATACGTTACTTGAACCTTTTGGTTTGCCTGCATTAACCATGCCGTTTATTTTAGCAACGTGGTTGATGCTGTTTGCAGGAGGGAAACATCGCACTTAAATTATTTTGCTGAAGATGTAGTTCGATTTAGGAAAGTTGTTCGCTAAGTTAAGTGTTAAATATTAATTACGTAATGTAGAAAATAAAGCCTTGGATGATACAATTTGGAGATCATTCAAGGGTTTTTTAGAGGGTTCGGAAATATATTTTAATCGTGAGAAACATTTTCAAAAAGGAGACTTTCAAATATAAAAGTCGAGTGTTAAACTAGGATTAATTAAAAGGGAATGTATTTGAGGTGAGAGAAGTGGTACAGTCGTTTCTAGTACGCACAGAAATTCAAAAAAGATGGATCGCAAAGTTTAAACAAGTGGAAGATATATTTAAACAACGAGCTGCGGAAAATGATATTCAAGGTCAATTTCCATTTGAAAATATAAAATGGTTAGTCGATGAGGGATATACTAAATTGACTTTACCTAAAGAGTACGGTGGAGAAGGTGCAACAATAGAAGATATGGTCATCTTACAAAGTTATTTAGGTGCAATAGATGGCGCAACGGCTTTATCAATTGGATGGCATCTCAGTGTGGTTGGTCAATTATATGAACAAAATATGTGGGAGCAAAGTATGCTCAATACATTCGCGAATGAGATTGTAAATGGAGCGCTAGTTAATCGTGCTGTTAGCGAAGCAGAAACCGGTAGTCCTACTAGAGGTGGGCGGCCAGGTACACATGCTGTTAAAGAAGACAATGGTTATGTGCTAAATGGAGTTAAAACATTTACCTCAATGAGTAAAGCATTAACGCATTACATTGTTGGAGCTTATGTAGAAGAGCTCGATACAGTTGGATTCTTCTTAGTACCTCGAGAATTTGATGGCGTTGAAGTTGCTGATAATTGGAATATGGTAGGAATGCGTGCCACTGAAAGTCATGACTTAGTTCTTAATGATGTTCATATACCATACGAGTATTTTGTTGAAGCTAGTCGTAAACCTCAACCGAATGGGTGGATTCTTCATATACCAAGTTGTTATTTGGGTATTGCGCAAGCTGCTCGAGATTATGCAGTTCATTTTGCGGAAAATTATAGCCCCAATAGCATCGAAGGAACAATAGCAGATTTGCCGACCGTTCAACAGAATTTAGGTAAAATGGAAAGTTTATTATTGTCGGCGCGCCATTTCTTATGGAGTACTGCACAAGGTTACCAAATATATGAAGAAGATGCACAAATTTGGAATGTAACTTCAGCTAGTAAGGTAATGGTGATGAATCAAGGGATGGAAGTCATAGATTTAGCAATGAGAATCGTTGGAGCTAAAAGTTTAGAGATGGATCGGCCGTTGCAACGTTATTATAGAGATATGAGGGCTGGATTGCATAATCCTCCTATGGAAGACATGGCTTATACGAATATTGCTAAAAGTATTACAGGTAAGATGTAAGGGGTGTCTTAATACAACATGTTATCGTTCTCGGATAACATGTTGTTTTTTTAATTTTTAAAAATACGAATTTAATAAACTATTGTAAAACTACAATGATTTTCGTATAATTAATATCGAAATTGATAATCGTTATCACTTAGGAGGGAACTATGAGAAAATTATTATTACCTTTATTTGTCTTAGTCCTAGTATTAGCATCATGCGGAAACAACTCAGGAAACAGCTCAAAGGACTCAGATAAAAAGGCAGAAACTAAGTCATATAAAACAGATGATGGTAAAACAATTAAAATACCTAAAGATCCAAAACGTATTGCAGTTGTTGCACCTTCATACGCAGGTGGAATTAAAAAATTAGGTGGAAATATCGTTGCAGTAAGTAATCAAGTTGATCAAAGTCATATTTTAAAAGATAAATTTAAAGGTGTTACTAAAGTGGGAGACGACGATGTTGAAAAAGTTGCCAAGCAAAAACCAGATTTAATCATCGTTTTAGATCAAAATAAAAATATTAAAAAATATAAAAAAATTGCAGCTACTGTACCTTTCAATTACCAAAAGCATAAATACCTAGAGCAACAAGAGGAATTAGGTAAATTACTTGGTAAAGAAGACGAAGTTAAAAAATGGGAAAAACAGTGGAAAGAAAAAACAGCTAAAGACGGTAAAGAAATCAAGAACAAGATAGGTAAAGATGCTACAGTTTCAATCTTCGATGAATTTGATAAAAAATTATATACATACGGTGATAACTGGGGCCGTGGTGGCGAAGTATTATATCAAGCATTCGGATTAAAGATGTCTAAAGGTCAAAATGATTTAACTAAAAAAGCAGGTTGGGCAGAAGTAAATCAAGAGCAAATTGAGAAAGTTGCAGGGGATTATATCGTGTCAACAAGTGCCGGTAAATCTACTCCAGGTTATGAAAAAACAAATATCTGGAAAAATTTACCTGCAGTTAAAAAAGGCCACGTTGTTAAGGTAAAAGCTGAAACTTATTGGTATAATGATCCTTATACGTTAGACTTTATGCGTAAAGACTTGAAGAAAAAATTAATGGATGCAAAATAATATTCAAAAAAGGGAATTAACGAATATCAATTGGTTATATTGCAGGTTGCTACAATAGTGGCAACCTGTTTTTAATACACTATGAGAATTTTGATAAAATAATAATTAAGAATGGAGGAGAGATAATTATGACTAAAGTTTATTTTAACCATGATGGTGGAGTTGATGATTTAATTTCTTTATTTTTATTACTGCAAATGGAAGATGTTGAATTAATTGGTGTGAGTACAATTGGAGCCGACTGTTATCTTGAACCTTCATTGAGTGCATCAGTAAAAATTATTAATCGATTTTCTAATCAATCGATACAAGTTGCACCATCTTACGAAAGAGGTAAAAATCCATTTCCTAAAGAATGGAGAATGCACGCCTTCTTTATGGATGCATTACCAATTTTAAATGAAAGCCAAACGCCTAAACGAGCTAATGAAAGTAACTATGAAGCTTATGAAGATATAATCCAAAAAGTAAACGCAAGTACTGAAAAGGTGACATTACTCTTTACTGGTCCACTTACCGACTTAGCTAAAGCGATGCGTCATGATCAATCATTCCTATCAAATGTAGAAAAATTAGTATGGATGGGTGGAACTTTTCTAGATAAAGGCAATGTTGAAGAACCAGAACACGATGGCACTGCAGAATGGAATGCGTTCTGGGACCCTGAAGCGGTTAAAACGGTGTTCGATAGTAATCTTAAGATTGATATGGTAGCTTTGGAAAGTACAAATCAAGTGCCTTTGACATTAGATGTGCGCCAAAAATGGGCGGACGAGAGAGAATTTGTAGGGATTGATTTTTTAGGAGTAAGTTATGCTGCAGTACCACCATTAACGCATTTCTTTACAAATTCTACATACTTTTTATGGGATGTTCTAACAACTGCATATGTTGGTATGCCTAAACTAGTAAAATCAGTAAAAATGAATGTGAATGTAATAAGTCATGGGCCGAGTCAAGGAAAGACATACAAAGATGATAACGGGCGTAAAGTGAATGTAGTTAATTATGTTGAACATAATGCGTTTTTCGATTATATTTCTTATTTAGCGAAAAAAGCTTAATAAGTAGAATTAATAATTTCAGGATATGTAAACTTTTTATTTATTAAAGTTTACATTGGTGTTATAATCATTCTCATGTAAGGAGGATGAACAAGTGAGTACAAAGAATTTAGTTTTTACAGCTTTGATGACTGCCATTATTTGCATTTTAGGATTAGTACCTGGTGTGCCTTTACCGTTTATGCCGGTACCAATTGTGTTACAGAACATTGGTATCTTTTTAGCTGGGATCATATTAGGGCGTAAAATGGGCGCATTGAGTGTGATTGTCTTTTTATTGTTAGCTGCCACAGGTTTACCAGTTTTATCCGGAGGACGTGGAGGAATAGGTGTATTTGTTGGCCCATCAGCAGGATTCCTATTTTTATATCCATTTATAGCTTACTTTATTGGATTAATTAGAGACCGTTATTATGGGAAAATTAATTTCCTTATACTCTTCGTCACTACATTAATTATCGGGGTTCTAGCTTTAGATATCATCGGTACTATCATTATGGGATTCATTATACATATACCGATTTCTAAGGCATTTTTACTATCATTTACATTTATGCCTGGAGATATTATTAAAGCTATTATATCTAGCTTGATTGGTGCGACCATCTTAAATCACACTCGTTTTAAAAGTTTGATACAATAACATTAATATATATCAAACTTTGCGAGGTAGAAATCTATGAATCACATCACGTTAAATGATATCTATGTCGATGGTGTGAAATATTCAGAAGACAACCGTAAAATCATTTATTTAACGCCGGGACATCCACTTAAATTTGATAGTAATACATGGATCTATAAAAAAATGCCCACAATAAGTCAATGGACAGAAGATTTGAAAGAACAACAGGAATATCATCTTAAACAAGGTTCAAATCATTTGTCGTTTTATTTTCCTGAAAATGAAGTTCTTAGTAAACAATGGTTAGATATTATTAGACAACAAGGTTTTGAACTAGGTATTTTGGAATTGTATGCAATAGAGGCTAATGAACTAAGGCAATTGCCTCAAAATAATCAAGTGATAATTCAGCAAGTGACAAAGCAAAACATTGATGATTATGTATATATTCATAACTACTTTGCTCTGCCTTTTGGAGAACAGTATGCCAAAGAAAGTGCAAAGCAAATCAAGGAATGCTTCTTGTCAGATGGAAAAAATAGGTTAATTGCGTACTTAGGGAAAAAGCCTGTTGGAATTGTTGATTTAATTATTACATCACATACGTTGGAAATAGATGGATTAGGTGTGATGGAGCAATACAGACATAACGCTATTGGTTCATCAATTCAATCGCACGTCGGTAAATTAGCTAAAACCAAGCCAGTAATTCTTGTCGCAGATGGTGAAGATACAGCTAAGGATATGTACATAAAGCAAGGTTATACATATTTGGGTTTTAGGTATCAAATTTTAAAAGAAAACATCTAATAAAAAGGCTAGTGAATTTAGGAAAAACAAATTTCCTATATTTCACTAGCCTTTTATACGTTCTGGATGGCTATAAATATTAAAGTTACCATCTCTAATAAATCCAATTGCTGTAATGTTTAAGTCTTTCGCTAATTGCACAGCTAATGTTGTTGGGGCTGATTTAGAAAGTATCACACCTACGCCAATTTTTGCTGCTTTAATTAATATTTCAGAAGAAATACGACCGCTAAATATTAATACCTTATCTCTTACCGAAATATGTCTTTGTATACAATAACCATATAACTTATCAAGTGCATTATGACGTCCAATATCTTGTCTATGTTCAAAAAAGGTATTACCATCACTAATTGCTGCGTTGTGTAAGCCGCCGGTTTGTTTGAAGATCACACTAGCACTTTGAAGTTGAGTCATCATCCTTAAAATCTGTTGAGGATGTAATTCGATTTTAGACATCGAAGTTTTAGCAATGGCGGCATCATTATGAAAGTAAAACTCACGACTTTTCCCACAACATGAGGCAATCATACGTTTCGTAGAATATTCAAAACGATCTCCCAATGATTTAGTTAATTCTACATGAGCAAACCCTTTACTATCATCAATTTGAATTGATTTTAATTCGTCTCTCTTTAGAATGGCTCCCTCTGAAGCGAGAAATCCTAGTACAAGTTCTTCCATATTGGTTGGGCTACAAATAATAGTAGCAAATTCTTCGCCGTTGACCATGATAGTTAAAGGGAATTCTGTAACATAAAAGTCTTCGGTTGCAAATAATTGCCCGTTTTCATATCTTATAATTGTTTGATTACTCGAAACATCATTATTCATCTTGTTTTGCTCCCCATTTTAGTCATAATACAATCATAATGCTAAATATTAAAAATTTAAATGCTTTTGTTTATGTAAACTTTTTAATAATTAATGTAAGAACTATAAAAGAAAATGCTCATTCAAATGTTCTATTAATTGTAATTATTTTTCAAAAAAAGGACTTTTCAAGGTTCTCCTTCAGAGTATAATGTAAATAGAGTGGAGGGATTAGTTTATGAAAATAAAACATTTTTTAGTTGCTATGTTAGTTCTGTGTCTAGTGTTAGCAGGATGTTCGAACTCTAGCAATAGTAGTAAAGATAGTGATAAAAAAGATGAAAGCTCGTCTGATAATAGTAAAAAGCAAGAATTACAAATCTCTGCTGCAGCGAGTTTAACTGATGTTAGTAAAGCACTTGCGAAAGAATTTAAAAAGGATCACAAAAACGCTGATATTAAATTTAATTACGGTGGTTCTGGTGCGTTAAGACAACAAATTGAAACAGGTGCTCCTGTAGATGTATTTATGTCTGCAAACACTAAAGATGTGGATCAATTAAAAGACAAGAAGAAAGCGCATGATACATATAATTATGCTAAAAATAAACTTGTATTAATTGGTGACAAGGATAAGAATTATAAATCAGTTAAAGATTTAAAAGATGGTGATAAACTTGCTTTAGGTGAAGTGAAAACTGTACCAGCAGGTAAGTACGCTAAACAATATTTAGAAGATAATAATTTATATAATTCAGTAAAAGATAAAATCATTAATGCCAAAGACGTTAAACAAGTATTGAATTATGTTGAAAAAGGTAATGCACAAGAAGGTTTTGTATATAAAACTGACTTATACAATCAAAAGAAAAAGACCGATAAAGTAAAAGAGATTGAACAAGTTAAATTAAGTAAACCAATCACTTATAAAGCTGGTGCAACTTCTGAGAAGAAACTAGCTAAAGAATGGATGAAATTCTTAAAATCTGATAAAGCTAAAAAAATTCTTAAAGAATACCAATTCTCGGCTTAAGGAGTATTAAACTATGCCTGATTTAACATCATTTTGGATATCATTACGTGTCGCGATTACAAGTACAATTATTGTAACAATTTTAGGAATATTTGTTTCCAAATGGTTATATAATAAAAAAGGGCATTGGGTAAAAATCCTTGAAAGTTTTATAATATTACCAATAGTACTTCCACCTACAGTACTTGGTTTTATATTATTAATAGTTTTTTCAACAAGAGGACCTATAGGTCAGTTCTTCACCAATATTCTACACTTACCAGTAGTTTTTACTTTGACAGGTGCAGTACTTGCATCTGTCATTGTTAGTTTTCCTCTAATGTATCAACATACAATTGGTGGATTTAGAATGATAGATAAGAAAATGCTAAATACTGCGCGTACAATGGGTGCAAGCGAAACTAAAATATTTTTCAAATTGATATTACCTTTATCCAAACGTTCTATATTAGCAGGCATTATGATGAGCTTTGCTCGCGCGATTGGTGAGTTCGGTGCGACGTTAATGGTGGCTGGATATATTCCTAATAAGACAAATACGTTGCCGCTTGAAATTTATTTCTTAGTTGAACAAGGTAAGGAAAATGAAGCTTGGCTATGGGTACTCGTTCTAGTCGCCTTTTCTGTAGTCGTTATTACTACGATTAATTTAATCAATCATGATAAATATAGGGAGGTCGATTAGATGTTGAAGATTCAATTAGAATACTTATTAAAAGATATCAATATCCGTGTCGACATTAATGATGAAATCCCTAAAATATATGCCATTCGAGGTCCGTCGGGAATAGGTAAAACTACTGTACTAAATATCATAGCTGGTTTAAAGAAAGCTGACCGAGCACTAATTAAAGTGAATAATCGTATCTTGACTGATACGGAAAATAAAATTAATGTCAAAATTCAACAACGTAATGTTGGATATCTATTTCAAGATTATCAGCTTTTTCCAAATATGAACGTGTATAAAAATATCACTTTTATGACTGAACCATCTGAGCATATAAATAATTTAATTCAGACACTAAACATTTCTCACTTAGTTACTCAATATCCAATGACTTTATCTGGTGGAGAAGCGCAACGTGTTGCATTAGCACGTTCATTAAGTACGAAGCCTGATTTGATATTACTTGATGAGCCTTTCTCAAGTTTAGATGATGCGACGAAGGATGAGAGTATTGCACTAGTGCAAAAGATATTTGATGAGTGGAAGATACCTATTATTTTTGTTACACATTCAAATTATGAAGCTAAGAAGATGGCACACGAAATTGTAAATATTGGCAATGAATAAATGATCATTAGCACCTCTTTCTATAATGGGAGAGGTGTTTGTGTGTATAAATTTTGTTACTTATAAAAATAGACATTATAATAGAAACAAATATTGATGAGAGGATATCCAATATGAATCAAGAACGTTATTCTAGGCAAATGTTATTTAAACATATTGGGCAAGAAGGACAAAGAAAGATTGAAAATCAACATGGCCTTATTATTGGAATGGGCGCATTGGGTACGCACTTGGCAGAAGGGTTAGTTAGAGCAGGCATTGGTAAATTAACTATAGTTGATAGAGATTATATTGAATATAGTAACTTGCAAAGACAAACACTTTACACAGAAAATGATGCACATGAAGCATTACCTAAAGTGATAGCTGCAAAGCACAGGCTAATTCAAATACGTAATGATGTCGTTATTGAGACATGGATAGAACATGTGGATTATCCTTTTTTAGAACAACATGGTAAAGAAGTAGATTTAATACTTGATGCGACTGATAATTTCGATACAAGACAATTAATCAATGATTTCTCTTATAAGCATCATATTCCTTGGATATATGGTGGGGTAGTTCAAAGTACTTACGCCGAGGCTACATTTATCCCAAAACAAACACCTTGTTTTAATTGTCTTATGCCTCAATTGCCTTCAGTAAATTTAACATGTGATACTGTAGGCGTGATTCAACCTGCGGTGACTATGACTACAAGTCTTCAATTAAAAGACGCATTAAAGTTGCTAACAGGTCATGATATTAAGCCTCAGTTGACTTATGGAGATATATGGGAAGGTGATCATTATAGGATTGGGTTTAGTAAAATGCATCAAGATCAATGTCCGACATGCGGTAGTCGCCCTCATTTTCCATATTTAAATCAGGAACGCCAAAATTATGCCACACTTTGTGGGCGAGATACAGTACAGTATAAGAATAAAAATATTTCTCAGGAAATACTTACTACCTTTCTAGAACAGCATCATATACATTATCGCACGAATCATTATATGACTATTTTCAAATTTAGGGGTCATCGTATTGTTGCATTCAATGGGGGCAGGTTCCTTATTCATAATATGACTCAACCTCAACAAGCGATACAATTAATTAATCAATTGTTTGGATAATAAAGGAGGGAATTATCATGAACAATCATCAACATGAACATGTTCAATTAGAAAGAAATATTAATGTAGCAATACTAACTGTTTCTGACACAAGGGATTTCGATAGTGATAAAGGCGGGCAATTAGTTCAATCACTTCTAAAAGAGATTAATGTAAGTATAGAAGAACACCATTATAAGATTGTTAAAGATGATAAAAATGCAATTACATTACAGATAAAACAATGGTTAGAAGACAATGAAAATATAGATGTCATTATTACAACAGGTGGTACTGGTATTTCTCAAAGAGATGTTACGATTGAAGCGGTAAGACCACTATTAACTAAAGAAATAGAAGGATTTGGAGAATTATTTCGTTATTTAAGTTACACAGAGGATGTGGGTACACGCGCATTATTATCACGCGCTATTGGAGGCACAGCAAAAGATAAATTAATCTTTGCTTTACCTGGATCAACTGGGGCAGTCAAACTTGCAATTGAAAAACTAATTAAACCTGAATTAAATCACCTTGTTCATGAATTAACGAAATAATAGTGAATAAAGATTTAGGGATAGCAGGTAAACTACATTGATTTACATTACCATCCCTTATTTCAATCAACAATCAAGACATGAAAGTATTTCTCATACTTTTCTTTGATAGTCACCAGACTTACCACCAGACTTAGATTCTAAATAGGTTTGACCAATGACCATCCCTTTATCGACTGCTTTAGTCATATCATAAACAGTTAAAGCTGTTGCTGATGCGGCAGTGAGTGCTTCCATTTCAACGCCCGTTTTACCAGTTGTTGAAACAATTGCAGTGATATTCAATATATAGTGAGGTGATTGAGATGTATCCCATTCAAAATTGACATCTATACCTGTTAGAGGTAAAGGATGGCACATAGGTATAATTGTAGATGTGTTTTTAGCAGCCATAATTCCTGCTATTTGTGCAGTATTGAGTACATTACCTTTTTTATTAGTATTATCGATAATTTGCCTATAAATCGTTTCATTTACAGTAATACTTGAATGGGCACGTGCTTGACGTTTAGTTACTTCTTTGTCAGAAACATCAACCATCTTAGCGTTCCCTTGTTCGTTTATATGTGTAAAGTTATTCATACTATTCCTCCTAGCAGGATTTAGTATATCATGAAAATAATTTATTTTTGGAGATGAAAATATGCCAGTTGAAAAAAGAAATCCTATTCCAGTAAAAGAAGCGATTTCTCGCATAATGAAACAAAATGTGTCGATTCGTACTACGAAAGTGGATTTAGATGAAAGTTTGGGGCATGTTCTTGCAGAAGATATTGTTGCAACGTATGATATTCCACGTTTTAATAAGTCACCATATGATGGGTTCGCCATACGTAGTGAAGATTCTAAAGATGCTAGCGGTGAACATCGCATTGAATTTGAGGTTATCGATCATATAGGAGCGGGTTCAGTCTCAACTAAGACTTTAGGGAAAAATCAAGCGGTTCGTATTATGACTGGTGCGCAAATACCAGAGGGTGCTGATGCAGTTGTGATGTTTGAACAAACTATTGAATCTGAATCAACTTTTACTATACGTAAGCCGTTTGATCATCTTGAAAATATATCACTAAAAGGCGAAGAAACGACAACTGGAGATATCGTACTTAAAAAAGGACAACATATTAATCCTGGTGCGATTGCAGTATTAGCAACGTATGGCTATACACAAGTTCCTGTAACGATTAAACCAAGTGTAGCAATTATAGCGACAGGTAGTGAGTTGTTAGATGTAGAAGATGAATTAGAACCTGGTAAGATTAGAAATTCAAACGGACCTATGATTAAAGCGTTAGCTAAAAAAATTGGTTTAGAAGTAGGCACATATCAATTACAACAGGATAATTTGGAAAGTAGCATTCAAGTAGTTAAAGATGCTTTATCTCAACATGATATCGTCATTACTACAGGTGGTGTGTCAGTAGGTGATTTCGATTATCTACCAGAAATATATAAAGCGATAGATGCAAATGTCTTATTTAATAAGGTTGCTCAAAGACCAGGAAGTGTTACAACAGTCGCATTTAGTAATGGACAATATTTATTTGGTTTATCTGGGAATCCTTCAGCTTGTTTTACTGGTTTTGAATTATACGTTAAACCAGCTGTTAATAAATTGATAGGCGCAAGTGAGTGTTATCCTCAAATAATCAAAGCAACACTTATGGAAGATTTTACTAAGCCTAATCCTTTTACTCGTTTTATCAGAGCTAAAGCGACTTTAACACCTTCAGGTACTACAGTTGTCCCTTCAGGTTTTAATAAATCAGGTGCTGTTGTAGCGATTGCACATGCCAATGCGATGATTATGTTACCTAGTGGAACACGAGGATTCAAAGCAGGGCACACGGTGGATGTAATACTTACAGAATCCAATGCGTTTGAAGAGGAATTGTTGTTGTGATTATACAAATTGTAGGATATAAAAATTCAGGAAAGACAACTTTAATGGCACATGCGGTTTCATTTCTAAAAGAAAAGGGATTTACTGTAGCGACAATTAAACATCATGGCCATTTGGGTAATGATATTACACTGCAAAATGATGACGTTGATCATATGAAACATTTTAATGCAGGCGCTGATCAAAGCATTGTACAAGGTGAAACATTTCAACAAACAGTAACACGTATAAGTAAACAGAATCTTACTGATATTATTAAAGAATCTGTTACAATTGATTGTAATATCATCTTGGTAGAAGGTTTTAAAGAAGAACCGTTCAAAAAAGTTGTTGTATATAGAGATGATAGCGACTTAGAAATGTTATCTAAGCTAACCAATGTATGTTTCACTATCAATTTGAACGAATCAAATGTTTATGAAAAATTTGAGATTGCATTGTTAGAATTGATTAAGATAGAAGGATTGAAAAATTAATGAAGCAATTTGAAATCGTGACTGAACCGATTCAAACTGAGCTATACAGAGATTACACACTTAATGAACATCAAGGTGCAGTTGTGGTTTTTACTGGTCATGTTAGAGAATGGACAAAGGGAGTTCGAACAGAATATCTAGAATATGAAGCTTATACTCCTATGGCAGAGAAGAAACTAGCCCAAATTGGCGATGAAATTAAGCAACGTTGGCCCGGCACGATAACTACAATTGTGCATCGTATCGGACCGTTACAAATTTCTGATATCGCAGTGCTTATAGCGGTATCTTCACCACATAGAAAAGATGCTTATCAAGCAAATGAGTATGCAATTGAACGCATAAAAGAAATTGTTCCTATATGGAAAAAAGAAATTTGGGAAGATGGTGAAGAGTGGCAAGGCCACCAAAAGGGTACCCATCAAGAAGCGAAGAGGGGGAGAACATTATGAAAGTACTTTACTTCGCAGAATTGAAAGAAATTTTGAATCAATCATCTGAAGAGATAGATACTCAAAAAACGATGACAGTTCAAGAATTTGAAGCATATCTGTTTGAACAACATCCGGAAATTGAAAGTAAAAAATTTCAAGTCGCAGTGAATGAGGAGTTTGTCAGAAAAGATGATATTGTACAACCTCAAGATACTGTAGCACTTATTCCACCAGTTAGTGGAGGTTAAGTTTAGTGAAAGCAATGATATTAGCAGGTGGTCATTCTGAACGCTTTGGTAAACCTAAAGCATTTGCAGAAATAGAAGGGCAACCATTTTATAAAAAAATCATAAACACTTTGACTTCAACAAATATGTTTAACGAGGTTATTATTAGCACCAATGAACAATTAGCGCCTTTATTTGAACATCAAAACGTTGTTATTGACGATAATAATAGTAGAAATAAGGGCCCATTAGCAGGAATTTATTCAGTAATGAAACAATATTCTAATGAGGAATTATTTTTTGTAGTTTCAGTTGATACACCTATGATTACAAGTAAAGCTATAAGTGGATTATATCAGTTTATGATTTCTCATCTCATTGAGGATCACTTAGATATTGCGGCTTTTAAAGACGCAGAAACAAAAATACCCACGATTGCCTTTTATAGTCCGCATGCATTGAAAACGATAGAGGCAGCTTTGCAATCAGATGACTATAGTTTGCGACATGTGTACAATCAATTATCCACTGACTGGTTAGACGTTTCTGAAATTCATTCTCCTCATTATTGGTACGATAATATTAACTATCAGCAAGACTTGGACTCTCTAAAAACGAAGATAAGAAATTAAGGAGGCCCAAATATGGTAGTAGAGCAAATTAAAGATAAATTAGGCCGCCCTATACGTGATTTAAGGTTATCTGTCACAGATAGATGTAACTTTAGGTGTGATTATTGTATGCCTAAAGAGATATTTGGAGATGATTTTGTCTTTTTACCTAAAGAAGAGCTACTAACTTTTGAAGAAATGACTCGTATATCACGTATTTATGCTGAATTAGGTGTCAAAAAGATTAGAATTACTGGAGGCGAACCTTTATTACGTCGTAATTTATATCAATTGATTGAACAGCTCAATGAGATTGAGGGTATTGAGGATATTGGCTTAACGACAAATGGCTTGCTTTTAAAGAAACATGGCCAAAATCTCTATAATGCAGGACTCCGTCGCATCAATGTAAGTTTAGATGCGATTGACGATGAGGTTTTCCAAGCAATTAATAACCGTAATATTAAAGCTTCTACTATTTTAGAACAAATAGACTATGCAGTTTCAATCGGATTTCACGTTAAAGTGAATGTCGTCATACAAAAAGGTGTGAATGATGACCAAATCATACCAATGATAGACTATTTTAAAGATAAGCAGATTGAAATTCGATTTATAGAATTTATGGATGTTGGTAATGACAATGGCTGGGATTTTAGTAAAGTTGTTACCAAAGATGAAATGCTAAATATGATTGAAGAACATTTTAATATTGAGCCACTAGAACCTAAATATTTTGGAGAAGTTGCTAAATATTATAGGCATAATGATAACGGAGCGAAGTTTGGTTTGATAACTAGTGTGTCTCAATCATTCTGTTCTACATGTACTCGAGCACGACTCTCATCAGATGGTAAATTTTACGGATGTTTATTTGCTACTGTGGATGGATTTAACGTTAAATCATTCATGAGATCTGGAGCAACAGATGAAGAATTAAAAGAACAATTCAAAGCGCTGTGGCATATTCGAGATGACCGATATTCTGATGAACGAACAGAACAAACTGTTGCTAATCGCAAACGTAAAAAAATAAATATGAATTATATCGGAGGATAGTAGCCAGACCAACAGAGTATTTCATAGAAAACTGTATCTAGTCAAAAAAGATTGGAATTCCTTATTAACTCCTCATTTTATGTCGCCAAACTTTTTAGAGTCTGGCGATTTTCGCTTTATAGCTTCAAATTAACTATTGTGTGTTGTTTTAATTTTAAATGTTTATATCTGTCTCTTATACACATCTGACGCTGCCGACGAGCGATCTAGTGT
>ERZ1031373.102-NODE-102-length-15485-cov-9.723007_pt1 | contig 15485 bp, 21 predicted proteins | sample MGYA00516733_ERZ1031373 | MGnify/ENA primary metagenome ERZ1031373 (study PRJEB33718, sample SAMN03159865) | human skin metagenome | collected 2014-02-25 | study: EMG produced TPA metagenomics assembly of the PRJNA266117 data set (Human skin bacterial metagenome...
GATTAATACGATAATAGAAGTCGAAATTAAAAATAATTTATATAAAGACTTTACAGAATTTATTAATAATCAAAGTAATATAGACTTTTGTTATAGAATTTCTGGTGAAAGTTGCTTTATATTCAAAGCTCATTTCAAAAATATGGCTGATGTTGAAAGTTTAATTGATAAAATTCAGTTTTTCGGTCACACTAAAAGTCACTTTATTTTTTCAGAAACAGTATAAAAAAGAACTTTGTTTATAAGTTAAATTCATGTCATACTTAATCTAGAAATGTAAAAACACATTTGGGTTGGTAATCCCAATGCAAATTTAAATTTTTGTCAGTAACCTTCCTCCTCAGGTCGTCCATCATTTCAATTTTCTATCGAGGAGGGACTTATCAATGAAATTATCAATATTTCACGATGGTCAGTTTTTTGTTGGTTTAGTAGAATATCAAGATAATTTAGTCAGTAAATTTTTAAAAGTCACTTTTGGTAGTGAACCTAGTGACGAAAAGGTACTTAATTTTATTTATTGGAAGTTGAACCCACTGCTGGAAAAAACAATAACCACTAAAAATAAACCCATAAAACCGAAAAAGGTTAACCCAAAACGTTTGCAAAGAAAAGTGGCAAAAGAACAAAAAGCACCTAAATTCACTACTTTAGCTCAACAAGCTATTAAAGAAGAACAGGAACTAAAAAAACATAACAGTAAAAAATTAAATAAGCTTAAGAGAGAGCAACACTCAAAATATAAGAGAAAACTAAAAAGAAAAAGGCAAAAGATAAGCATAAAAGTCACTAAATAAGGAGTTAAATTTATGTAGACTGCATTATTTTTATTGTTAGATGAATATGCTGATTGGAAAAGTTGCTATCTTAGTCCAATTTTAAATAGGAGTAATGAATGGTCAGTTCAAACGGTGTCCATTTCTGACAGTGTGATCTCTCTCGGTGGCTTTTACACTAAAATCGATACCAACCATAATGAAATCAATCCTAAATACGATTTATTATTACTCATAGGTGGGAGCAGTTGGTTTACTGAAAATAAAACTTTGTATGATTTCATTCAAGAAGCATTTAATTTGAATAAAAATGCAGGAGCCATTTGTAGTGCAGTAGATTATTTAGCTAAACATGTTTTTTTAAATCATTATCAGCATACCGGTAATTCAATCGAAATATTTAGACAATTTCCAAAATATAATTCTCATCATAATTTTCAACCAGAACAAATCATACAAGATAAACACTTTATAACTGCTAATGGTACCGCGACCTTAGATTTCACAGAATATGTACTTAAAACGATTCATTTTGATACTGCCGAAAATATTAAAAAGCAAATATTTATGAATAAATATGGTTTCTACGAGTATTGCAAACGATTTGGAAATCCATATACTTGATAACATTTTAATAAAACTCCACTTTGATGATGTAGCAAACTAGAAAATAGAACTAAAATTCTTAGTCCAAAGTTTGCACATTATCAGGATGGAGTTTTTATTTTTACTATTAACTTAACTAGGTATATTGAGTTGTTGAATAAAAAAGCAATGGGTTACCTTTATTAATGATATTATTCCAAGATAGATCATCAATATAACCTAATCGTTCTGCTAATTTAATAGATGGTTGATTTGTATGTATAATTTTAGGAGTAATTGAATCGTAATGTTTTAACGAGTAAGAAATCTTGTCTATTCTCTCTGTAGCTAACCCTTGTTTAGTGAATTCTGAAAAAAATCTATAGTATAAATTAAGAAAGCGTTGATAATTTATCGTGCGATATTCAAATTCCGTAATACCTGCAACTTCTTTAGAGTCTTCAGTAATTAAGATAAAATAACCAAAGTTGTTCTCCTCCCAATGTCTTATCCATCCTTCAATAAACCTTTTAGTCACCTCTTTACTTTCATGAATACCCTTTGGTGTATACTGAGTTGCTTCTTTATTTGTGTGTAAAAGATATAGTTCATCAATATATTTTAAATCCGGTTTGTCTAATAATAATCTTCCAGTTTCTAACATCATCCCCCTCTATCATGTTTCTTAGCCCTTTCTAAATAAAAGTGACATTTTTCAATATATACTCCTTTTTTGCTGTGTCATTTGCAAAATTTATACTACCTAATCATGATGTATGTCTTCCTTCAGACATGCGTCAGACTGGCCTTTAGTCATTATGATATTCCTTCTATATAATAATGATCTTTTTGCGAACTGTTATATCATAGATTCTCCATTTCACAACAATTGTGTTTAAAATATTACAAAGCGGAATAGGTCGTATTATAAATATGTATTTTTATTATAGATGTATCAGTCTTATAATATTAATCAGCGCAATAATTTAATTATTTTTGCACGAATTCTTTTTAAGAAGGGTGAGCAAATAATGACTAATACGGAGTCAAAAAATGTAGTTATTATTGGTGCTGGTGTCTTAAGTACGACATTCGGTTCTATGCTTAAAGAATTAGAACCTAATTGGAACATCAAACTCTATGAACGCTTAGATCGTCCAGGTATTGAAAGTTCTAACGAAAGAAACAATGCCGGTACTGGGCATGCTGCGTTATGTGAATTGAACTATACAGTTCAACAACCCGATGGTTCAATTGATATAGAAAAAGCCAAAGAAATCAACGAACAATTCGAGATTTCTAAACAATTCTGGGGTTACTTAGTTAAAAGTGGTAGTATTGATAGCCCTAAAGATTTCATTAATCCACTTCCTCATATTAGTTTCGTAAGAGGTAAAAATAACGTTAAGTTCTTAAAAGACCGTTACGAAGCAATGCGTAACTTCCCTATGTTCGATAATATCGAATACACAGAAGATATCGAAGTAATGAGAAAATGGATGCCACTAATGATGACAGGTCGCACTGGAAATGAAATTATGGCGGCTAGTAAAATCGACGAAGGTACTGATGTTAACTACGGTGAATTAACTCGTAAAATGGCTAAAAATATTAAAAAACATCCAAATGCTGATGTCCAATATAACCATGAAGTCGTTAACTTCAATCGTCGCAAAGACGGTATTTGGGAAGTTAAAGTTAAAAATCGTAACACTGGTCAAGTCTTTGAACATCAAACTGATTATGTATTTATCGGTGCTGGCGGTGGCGCTATACCACTATTACAAAAAACTGGTATTCCTGAAAGCAAACATCTTGGTGGATTCCCTATCAGCGGTCAATTCTTAATTTGTACAAACCCTGGTGTAATTAATGAACATGACGTTAAAGTATACGGTAAAGAACCACCAGGCACACCTCCAATGACTGTACCTCACTTAGATATTCGTTACATTGAAGGTGAAAGAACACTATTATTTGGACCATTCGCAAACATTGGACCTAAATTCTTAAGAAATGGTTCTAACTTAGATTTATTCAAATCTATCAAACCATATAACATCACAACTTTACTTGCATCTGCAGTTAAAAACTTACCATTAATCAAATACTCAATCGATCAAGTATTAATGACTAAAGAAGGTTGTATGAACCATCTACGTATGTTCTACCCTGAAGCTCGTGATGAAGATTGGCAAGTGTATACTGCAGGTAAACGTGTTCAAGTGATTAAAGACACTGAAGAAAATGGTAAAGGATTCATCCAATTCGGTACAGAAGTTGTTAACTCTAAAGACCACTCTGTTATCGCATTATTAGGTGAATCACCAGGGGCATCAACTTCAGTATCCGTAGCCCTAGAAGTTTTAGAGAAAAACTTTGCTGATTATGAAAATGAATGGAAACCAAAATTACAAAAAATAATCCCATCATATGGTAAATCTCTTATCAAAGATGTGAAGTTAATGAGAGAAACTCGTAAACAAACATCTAAAGATTTAGAATTAAATTATTACGAATCTAAATAACAAACTTTCCCTGTAAAATATAAAATGATAAAGAGATAATGATAATTAAGTATTTAATATCCCCCCCTATCCTCAAAGTCTTAATTAATATTAAATTAGAGTAAATAAATTTAGAAACATTAACCCCTACCCATGATACCTCCAACGAAGTCGAGCCAACTTCGTTGGAGGATTTTTTATATCTTTCTTCTTAGCGAATCAAGTATCTAACACAGTAAATATTTAACAAATCAGCGACACAGCAAAAATTAATAAATAGTCCATGTTTTAAAACTCAATGATTTAAAATAGCTATTCACATGATTCCATCTCAATTCATTTTTTCGTAAACACCGTTTCTATATAAAAAGATAAGCTTGTCTCCCTTTATATAAAACAAACTCAAATATCATCTCATTTTACATTTTTAGGATCGTTACCTAACCAATTCACTATTTCTATATAAATATTTTCGTTGTACGAAGACTCATTTAAAATTTCATGTTGCAAGCCATCATATATACGAAGAGATTTATGAGTTGATTTAATTTCAGAGTAAAATTGTACGGAATCTTCAACACTGACGATACCATCATCTTTACCATGAAGAATAAGTACTTTTTCTGAGAAAAGTTTAGAATTATTTTTTAAATATTCAACACCGTCCATCAAAGTAAAAATTAAGCCGAGTGATATTTCTTTAGCTACAAGGTCATCCAGTGCATATTTGCTGATGACATCTTCATCAGAGCACACGCCATTGCCAAGTTCATTTAGGACATACATATCAACTGGAAAAGATCGATCCAGTTCTCCAAATAATTGATTGTTGTAACGTGTTAAAGCACCCGAAGTAATTATTCCATCAACTTGATGAGGTCGCTTTGTGCCATATAATGTAACTGCATAACCTCCCATACTATGACCAATTAAATAACGTTTTACCAGAATAAGTGGCTTTAGTATATTGAATAATAGCGTCTAAATCTTCAACAATTTCATCAACTCTACTATAAAAAACAGGTTTTCCTTCAGAGCGTCCATGGCCACGTTGATCATAACGAATCACATTAAAACTATTTTCATTTAAAAATGTTGTGAGCTGATCATAGCCTTCTAAATGTTCAGCTACGCCGTGTACAATAATAATGTTAGCTTTACTGTCATAAACTTCATTGATTTTAGAGTATAGCTGAGTACCATCGTTGGAGCGAATCATTTTAATATAGTTCATTGTTATCACCCTTACCTCTATCTTTACTCTTAGAATACACCTTTTTATAAAAAAACACCTGTCCGAAGACGAGCGAAAAAATAAAAAGAATTAGAATTTAAAAGGAAATTAAAAATAAAAAAAGAACAATATGATAGATGATGGCCAATTGATGTGTTATATGAGGTATTGAAGAATTTTTTCATTTCGCTTGCACTTCTAATAAAATAGACAGGGACGGATATTCCTATTTTATATTAATCATACCATCATCTATATATCATCCTTAAATCGTAAAAATTACGATTTAATGCCATATTACTGTCTTCTAATTATAATGTCAAATGAAAGCACACTTATTTAAAATATCGATTCATTATTTATTCTAGTTTCTGAGGCGTAAATAATTCAGCTTCTCTATCAGGTGGATAGTAATATCCATTTGGAATAGTTTGTAATTCAATAAGAGTCCCCCATGGTGTTCTCACATAAACCGTTTGATTATCATCTGTATCTTCATATTTAATATTAGAATGAGGTTCTGAAACAGGTTGTCCTCCTGCTGATCTTACTTTTGCGACTGCAACCTCCATATGGTCTATATAAAATGAAATATGGGTAAATCCAATATCTTGTAAAGATTTAGCTTGTCTTTGTTTGGCATTTTCAAACTGAAACATTTCTATGTTAGGTCCATTACCAAATACCATCATTCTTTTTATGAATAATTCTTGCTCCTTTTGACAAATACAGTACCTTTTCAACATTTTTTCCTCCACGCGGTTCATCTTGTTTAGTCAGACTATCATAAGCAATTTTGCCATCTAATCCTTTTTTGAAAAATGAAGTTGCTTCTTCTATATCTGGAACAGTCATACCTATATGATTAATGCCTCTAGAAATATTCATGATTGAATTCGCTCCCTCATATTGATATGTATTCAATATTCCCATAGTTTAAATCTTCAACACATTTCTCTGAGACAAAATAATGATTTAAAAAGTGCAAATATTAAATTTAACTAATCAGTACAAAAAGATTGAAAAGATATTCTACTATGATTAAAATAATAAGTATATCAAGTATAATCGTTATACTATAAAAGGAAGGGGTTATAACAGTGACACAATTTAACTTTGATCAAGTTCACAGTAACATTCAGTTTAAAATTAAACATCTCATGGTATCTCAAGTGAAAGGAACGTTTACACAATTCGATGTTCAATTAGACGGAGATATTAATGATTTAAATTCACTAAAAGCAATAACTACTATTATTCCAAGTTCAATTGCTACTCAAAATGAAGATAGAGATAAACATTTAAAATCAAACGACTTCTTTGGTACAGAAGACAACGATAAAATGATATTTGTAACTAAAGAAATTAACGAACATCAAGTTGTTGGAGATTTGACAATTAAAGGCGAAACGCATGAAGAGACATTTGATGTGGAATTTAATGGTGTAAGTAAAAATCCAATGAATGGACAACAAGTCACTGGATTTATCGTTAGCGGAACAATTAACCGTGAAAAATATGGTATTAATTTTAACCAAGCTTTAGAAACTGGTGGCGTAATGTTAGGTCAAAACGTAAAATTTGAAGCATCAGCAGAATTTAGTATCGACAATTAAACCATTTGTAAAAGAAACACTTTCTTAAAGACTTTAATAGTAAAATTCAATTAGAAACGCGTTTCAATCAACATCAAAACCCCCTTACTAGGTACTCTTTAGTAAGGGGATTTTAACTTAGTAATAATGATATATAACATATTATTTATTCCAAGGATTTATTGAAATTGATAACTTTCATGTCCTTTAGCGAATCCATTGACTGTATAAAGCATTGATCCACCTTCGAAATTATTTTCAATATCATTCGTACAAATAATAAGTTGATTTGTACCCGGAATGAATTGAGGATGTGTAGAACGTAACATTTTTCCTTTATCTCGTCCTGGCATTAGTATCTGTCCAATAGGATAGCCTCTTTTATTAAAGACTAGTACACGACCTTGTCCGTACATAGCCACATATACATTATCGTCACTATCAATACAACATGAGTCAGGACCTTCATGACCAGTAAAGTAATATGGTATCGTCGTACCAAATGGGGCTATTGTCACTCCATCATCTTCTAAAACAATTCGATGAAGGCGATTCGTTGTAGTTTCAGTGACCCATAGTACTTTTTCATCCGTACTTAGTGCAATACCATTCGCCACAGATATATTTTGAATGACTGGTGTGACCGTCTTAAAGTCTGGAGATACATAGTAAACACCGCCTAGAGATTGTGTAGAATAACCTCTAAAATCTGTGAAATAAAAGCCACCTTTACCGTGTCCTAAACCATCACGTTTAACCATAATTTCTGCCATCATACCATTCAAATCACAGCCTTTCGCAATCGCATGACCGTGTCCACGGTGAGTACTAGTAATATAATCATCATCATTTAGTTGTGACATGACACCTGTTGCAACGGCTTCTTCACCAACATATAAATGCACAAATCCTGGAATTTTACCATCGCTAAAAATTTTATGCACTTTTTCTTCGAAGTAACGAATTTCATTCATTGTTTTATAAATCCAACGTGCTTGTTCTTTACCTATTTTCATTGTTAATTCCTCCTATCTTTCATAGGGCTAAAGTTAATTACATATGAATAGCTGTGCCAAAATAAGCATCCGAACTCTCACCAATTGTTTCTAATAAAGCTGGATGCAGTTGAATAATGTTTGAAATTTCATTGATAGTACCTTCTGAAGCTTTAACACCAAGAAGTTCGCCAATTAAATCTGTTGCATGCGGACCTACTATAAAGGCACCAAGTATTTCTCCGTACTTCTTATCAATGACAAGCTTTATAAATCCTTCGTTTTCTCCTTTGATAAGCGCTTTAGCATTACCTTGAAAAGCAGATTGAGTCACTTTAACATCATATCCAGCTTCTTTTGCTTGTGATTCAGATAATCCAACAGATGCGGATTCAAGTCTTGTGTAAATACAACGAGTGATGTCTTCTTGACGTACAAGTGATGGATTACGTTTTGCTAGCGTTTCTACGACATGAATACCATGGGCACTTGCTGCGTGAGCCAATTGATATCTTGATACTAAGTCACCTATTGCATAAATATGTTTTTGGCTTGTTTGATAATGTTCATTGACTTTAATGAATTTTTTATCCATATCCATAATGAAGCTCTTGTGTTATTTGAGTGTTAGGTTGACGTCCTACTGCAATGAGTAAAGTATCAAATTCAACTTCCTCATTTTTTAATACAACTTTTGATTTAGAAACATTATTAATTTTCGCATTTGTAATCATCTTAATGCCCTGTTGATCTAAATGTGATTTTAAAAGTTCTCTTACTTCTTCAATTTCGGTAAGTAAAATATCGTTAGCCACTTCAACAATGGTCACATCTACGCCTAAATCAGCCATAGATGATGCTAATTCGGTTGCAATAACACCGCCACCAATGACTGCCATTTTTTTAGGCAATGCTTTTAAATCGAAAAATGTATCTGTTGTTTCATAATTGACGTTATCTAAGCCATCAATTGGAGGTATAAATGGCTTAACTTCCAGTAGCCAAAATAATGTCATTGGCTTAATATGTGTTCTGATTCACTTGAACTTTCAAATCTTTAGTGACTTGCGCTTCACCTTCAATATAAGCAACTTTGTTTTTCTTTAGTAATTGCTTAACACCACCTGTAAGTGTTTAGACCACTTGTTTTTTCGTTGCACAAATTGAGAGAAATCTATATTCAATTCTTTCGTTGTAATTCCCCAATCCTTTGCGGTATGGATATCGTGAACTTTTTGACCATGTTCTAATAATGTTTTAGATGGTATACATCCAACGTTTAAGCACGTACCACCTGCATTATTCTTTTCAATAACTGCTACTTTTTCCCAAGTTGTGCAGCTCGAATTGCTGACACGTAACCTCCTGGTCCCGCTCCAATCACTATCAAATCATACGATTCACTCATAACTGAATGCCTCCTTCCCATAAAACATTATCGCTAAAGCACCCCAACATTACTTCTAAAATATGAGAAATAAGAGAGTAACAACTATTGTAAGCGCTTTCTTATTCACTTAATTTCATTTTACTTCATACATTTTGAATTTTCAAACGATTGAGTGTTATAATTTATTAAATATTTATAAACATTTCTCATATAAACTTTAATTATTAATAAATGTAAATCTTTATCACCCTTCTTCTTAAAAAATCTGTACATCTTTGCACGATAAGACTATGATTGAGATGTAAAAAAAGTGTAATTTGAGAAAGAGGGAGATGATGAAATGGGACATACGGTAAAGTACAGTAAATTTATTCTTCCAATCGTCGTAGGTTTAATCATTTGTGCATTAACACCATTTAAACCTGATGCCTTAAACAATCAATCTTGGTACATGTTAACAATTTTTGTTTCAACAATTATTGCATGTATCACTCAACCAATGACAATCGGTGCCGTCTCTATTGTTGGTTTTACTTTCATGATTTTTATAGGTGTTGCTAATACTAAAACAGCGGTTCAAGGGTTTGGTAATAGTAGTATTTGGCTCATAGCAACGGCATTTTTCATTTCTAGAGGATTTGTTAAAACAGGGCTAGGACGACGTATTGCGCTACAATTTGTCAAATTATTCGGTAAGAAGACGTTGGGATTAGCTTACTCTTTAGTAGGTGTAGATCTAATTTTAGCTCCGGTAACACCAAGTAATACGGCACGTGCAGGCGGTATTATGTTTCCAATCATTAAATCCCTCTCGGAATCTTTTGGTTCATCACCTAAAGATGGTACTGAAAGAAAAATGGGTGCATTTTTAATCTTTACTGAATTCCAAGGTAACTTAATCACTGCTGCCATGTTTTTAACTGCTATGGCTGGTAATCCAATTGCGCAAAGCCTAGCAGAAAAGACCGTTCACGTTCAAATTACCTGGATGAACTGGTTTATCGCAGCGATAGTGCCTGGATTAATTTCATTAATTATAGTGCCATTGATTATTTATAAAGTGTATCCACCTGCCGTCAAAGAAACCCCTAATGCTAAAAAATGGGCGACAGAACAACTAGAAGGCATGGGTTCTATGTCTAGAGCAGAGAAATTTATGATTGGTATCTTCATTGTTGCATTGGCACTGTGGGTGTTTGGTAGTTTCTTAAATATTGATGCAACACTTACTGCTTTCATCGCCTTATCATTATTATTACTTACAGGTGTATTAAGTTGGAAAGATATTTTAAATGAAACAGGCGCATGGAATACCCTTGTATGGTTCTCAGTACTTGTATTAATGGCTGATCAATTAAACAAGTTAGGATTTATTCCATGGTTAAGTAAGATAATTGCGCAAAGTTTAGGTGGCTTCAGTTGGCCAATCGTCTTAGTATTACTCATCCTATTCTACTTCTACTCACATTATTTATTTGCAAGTGCAACAGCACATATAAGCGCAATGTACGCCGCTTTACTTGGTGTGGCAGTTACAGCAGGAGCACCACCAGTGTTCAGTGCATTAATGCTAGGATTCTTTGGAAACTTACTTGCATCAACAACACACTATAGTAGTGGTCCAGCACCTATACTTTATACAGCTGGTTATGTCACTCAGAAACGTTGGTGGCTCATGAACATCGTTCTTGGTTTCATATACTTCATCATTTGGATTGGTATTGGTTCATTATGGATGAAACTCATTGGCATGATGTAAATGAAGTTAGCTTGGTTTAATGCTAATAGAGTATATGATAGGCTGGCGTTGAAAAACGTTATCTTATTTTTTTACAATATTCTTCTTTACTATGTGTTTTATTTTTTATTAAATACATCTGTGTTATTCTGTAATTAGAATAGAATGTATCACTAGGGGTGCAATTAAATTTGCTGAGAGAAAGGCTACTTTCAACCCTCGAACCTGTTGGTTAAAACCAGCGTAGGAAAGTGAACGATAATTGCTAATTTCTTTGATAATTCACTTTTTTGCGCAAAAAATGAGTTACTGGAGGATTTTTTTATGGACAAATTAACTGTAGGTTTAGAATGGTTTTTAAATCCTGACCATATGCCGTAATCATAGGTCTCGAAAAAGGATGGTTTAAAGAAGAATCATTAGAAATTGAAATGATTGAACCGAAAGAACACTTTGATGCACTAGACGAAATCGAAAATGGCACAATGGACATTGCGATTACCGAACCTATTCATTTAGTTCAGATAGAGCAAATAACCAAAATGTGATTGGTTTTGCCAGATATCTCCACACGAATGGTGGCATTATGTATAACAAAGATAAAGACATCACACGACCTAAAGATTTAATTGGCAAACGGCTTCAATACCCTGGCGCGCCTGGTCCAGATGGTACTGCCATTGCAAAAACAATGATTGAAGCTGACGGCGGCACTTTTAAGAAAGGTTATCTTACACCAGTCAATAACAGCTTTTACCATACCGATGCACTTTTAAATGATAAAGCTGATGCAGCAACACTTGTTTTTGAAAACTTTGAAATTCTCGAAGCAAAAAGTCAAGGACTCAACGTAGATTATTTTTCATTAAAAAACTATAATGTTCCAGATTTCTGTCAGCTTATTTTTATTACAACACCTGAGAAGCTAGCTACTTATGAAAGCAAACTCAAAAGATTGATTAAAGTTACTCAAAAAGCTACTCATTACATCAATCATCATTTAGAAGATGCGATTGATATCTATTCTATGTTTACTCAAACAGATGTTACAAACCAATTAAATAAAGACACAATCAAAGCAACAGCTCAATGTTTTACAAACGATTTATCTATGAGTTCTGATTACTACAATGATTTACAATTATGGCTTAAAGAGGTTAATGAAATCAAAGTCCCTATCACTCCTAGTTTATATTTTACTAATCAATTATTGTTTAGTAGATATATGAAATTATCAAACACACCTTCACTATATTTAAATGATGTACACCCCAAAAATCGGACTCACGATCATCTAACTTAATGGCGTGCACGTCAAAACATGTGAAGGTGTGTTTGATTTATTATTTAAAAATTGGATTTTTCTTAATATTAATATATTGAGAAATGCTATATAAAATAATACCTATCCATATGAAAATAAAAGTAATGAATTGATCAACGTTAAATTGCTCTTTAAAGACAAAAATACCTAATACAAACATAATTGTTGGACCTACATATTGAATGAATCCAGTGAGTGATAACGGAATTCGCTTTGCACCTGCTGAGAATAAAATCAATGGTATTGCGGTAATCGCACCTGAAAAAAGAAGCCAAAATGATGACATATTTAATCCAAATGTTATGTGATGCTGTTGCCATAAATAAATCACATAAATGAGTCCTGCTGGTGCCGTGACTACACATTCGATTGTGATACTACTGATGGCATCGATATGTACGATCTTTTTAAGTAGTCCATAAATTCCAAAAGAAAATGCTAATATTAGTGAAACATATGGAAACTCCCCAATTTTTATTGTCATATAAAGCACGCCTATTAATGCAAAGATGATGGCTAACCATTCAAATTTATTAAATCTTTCTTTTAAAAATATGAGTGCCAAGACGATACTCACTAGCGGGTTAATGTAGTAACCTAGGCTAGATTGTAGTACGTGACCATTAGATACGGCCCAAATGAACGTCCCCCAATTTACTGTAATAACATAGCCCGCAACTATGATAGCTATAAGCTGAATAGGGTGCGACACTATTTGATTGATATCTCTAAAGAAGGCATTTCTTTGATTTTTACCTATGATAAGCACAAAAATCATAAATATAACTGAAAAAATAATACGAAATGCTAAAATTTCAAAAGCGCCTATTTCGTCAATTAAATGCCAATATATAGGCAGAATGCCCCATAGTATATATGCACTTAAAGCTAAAAATATTCCTTTTTTATACTCCGAAGACATTATTAACCCTCTCTCATTATTAGTCATTAAAAAATAAGCCTTATTTCAGCTCATTAAAAGTTCCGTAATCAATTCTACTAATAAAATAAAACGATTCACACAAATCTGTTTGTGCACTGTGCTTTACTTTATTAAAGCTTTTAAGTGTGTATTTAGAAATGTACATTATTTTCAACTGTGGTACAATCATTACCCACCGAAAAATAAATCAATAAAATCACTTGTACGATTTTTACTTTGTTTGTAAAACTCTGTATAACCGCATTTAGTGCATGTAGATTGTAACAAAATGATTATGTTGTATATCAAACATCTTTGATAATCCTGAGCCAGTTGCCGATAATGTTCCCTTTTCAATTTCTGTATGATCGCATTTGACACACCCTTTTTCTTCAGTCAAAACAATCATTCCTTTCATTCATTTCATTACTTTTTTATTTTAACACGCTTCAATATAGTTAACATATTTTAAATTTTTGAAGTTTGTATCGTACATTATTTATTTTTTATACAACACTATTGTCACCTTTCCTTACAAATATTCGCTTTTTCTAACAATTGACGTAAGATGAATAATTATATAAGAAAGTAGGTTATACTTGTGCATCACAAACAACATCGTAAATTAAGTTGATTGCCGTACATTGGCATTGTAGCATTATTACACATCATTGGTTTTAGTTTTTTATGGATATCTGGAAAAAATCATCATATTCTATTTGGCATGGGAATTCTTGCCTATACACTTGGGCTTAGACATGCATTTGATGCAGATCACATCGCTGCAATAGATAATACCACCGTTCGTAAATTATTACAACAACGTCGTGAGCCGGTCGGGGTAGGCTTTTATTTTTCAATTGGACATTCGACTGTAGTATTCTTAATGGCAGTATTACTTGGTGTTTCTGTTAAATGGGCGAAAAGTGAACTGCCACATTTTCAAGACATTGGAGGAACTATTGGAACGCTTGTATCTGGATTCTTTCTAGTATTAATTGGTGTACTTAATTTAATCATTTTAGTCTCACTCATTAAACTTTTTGCCAAATTGCGTCATCAATCTATAAGCGAGCAAGAGATTGACAATCTTTTAGTAGCACGTGGGTTTGTCTCAAGATTTGTCGGACCGTACTTTAAAATCGTCAATAAAAGTTGGCATGTCTTACCTTTAGGATTTTTATTCGGTTTAGGTTTTGATACAGCAAGTGAAATTGCCTTACTCACATTATCATCTGGCGCTTCTCAGCAAGCGATTTCGTTCATTGGTATATTATATCATTACCTATTTTATTCGCTTCTGGTATGAGCTTGTTGGATACTTTAGATGGTATCGTGATGAAATCAGCTTACAATTGGGCTTTTTTTAATCCTATTCGTAAGATTTACTACAATATTACAATCACTGCAATTTCAGTTATTGCAGCTCTAGTCATTGGAGTGATTGAATTACTTCAAATCATATCTGAAAAATTTGAGTTTAAAGGTAGCTTCTAGAACTTTATTCAATCGATGCAATTTGATTATTTAGGCTATATTTTAGTTGTCCTGTTCATTGTCACATGGCTCATTTCTACTTTAATTTGGAAATTTGGTAAAATAGAGCAACATTGGTCATAAAATTTAAGGAAGTTGAGCCCGGGACTCAAGTATTTTTTACGTATTATCAGTCGATGACTGTATTAAAAATGCGCTTATATCAAACTTTTAAAATATGGATCACAATATAAAAATTCATTCAGAAATTCTACTGACAATGCGAGTTAGAGATGCTTGCCGGGATGGGACAACGAATTCTGTCTCACTCCCTAATCACTTTTTATAAGTTTTAATTATAGTATTATAATTTTTCCAGCTTTGTTTTATCATAATGATACGACAAAGCTGGAAAATATTGCGTTTGCCATTTCTGTGTCTTTCGGGCCGTATTATTCAAATTTTTCTCCCAACTAGGATACACCCGAAACGCCATTTTCCCTTGATTCTTACCATCACTTAAAATTCCATAAGCTAATAACGCATGTTTAGGAAAAATAAATTGGCCTATTCTTTCTTTATCAACAATATGAACTACTAATTTCTCGGGAAATTCTTCTTCATTAAAGGGTTGATTGATACTACCAGTATTTTTCTTCCACATAGATAAAAAATAACCTGTTTTTTTGTTGTCTTCTTAGCTAACCTACTTTTAAACCAACGACGATGAAATTGAAAATTAAATGCTTTATACATATCATTCCAAGGTTCATCCTCTATGATTAATGACGTCTTCAACTCAATACGCTTAAAACTTGTTGAATCAAATCTACCGAGATTTTATTTCCCATATATTTGTACCTCTTGTTCTTAAGTTATTATTAAATATGTTATCACACTTGTACTTCTGTCTCTTATACACATCTCCGAGCCCACGAGACGC
>ERZ1031373.105-NODE-105-length-15033-cov-19.391374_pt1 | contig 15033 bp, 13 predicted proteins | sample MGYA00516733_ERZ1031373 | MGnify/ENA primary metagenome ERZ1031373 (study PRJEB33718, sample SAMN03159865) | human skin metagenome | collected 2014-02-25 | study: EMG produced TPA metagenomics assembly of the PRJNA266117 data set (Human skin bacterial metagenome...
GAGATAGCGTAGCGTCTCGTGGGCTCGGAGATGTGTATAAGAGACAGGTATATGTAGGGATTCCACCACTAGTTTGAGGATTTTCAGCAGTTGATTTATCTTGGACAATATTTGGTGATCCAGTCGCTCCACCATCTTTACCATCAAATTTAAAAGTAATATTGTAATGATGATCATATTTGAATGGCTTACCATTTACTGGCTCATTGATGTAAACTGCAATTGTTCCGTTTACTTTACCAGAAGCTTTGTTTACCACAAATTCAGATGTTCTCATGTCTTTACTAGCATCTTTGCTAATAATTTTCTCTTTGCTACCCTCAATAGTCATTCCAGTAATCCAATGACTATGATTAACTGTGATTTGAAGTACTTTCTTCCCATCTTTTTCAATTAATTTTGCAGGCTTCTCAAAATAGTCATTTGCCATCGAAGTATCATTTGTATTATATTTTAAAACTTCAAAATTAATAGACTTACCTTCGGCTGCGTAACTTACATTAGGTCCCCAATTCACTAAAAATATTATTAAAACTAAAACAAAACTTAACGTTTTATAAGTCACTTTCATTTATACAACCTCCATAAGAGTGATAAAACTTGATAAATTACTCACCCTAATTCTTGTAAAAATAATAAATGAAAATAGTTATCAACGTCAATATAAAATTGATAATATTTTTAATTAGTTGTTTGAAGTTATAAAAATATGCTAATATATTGTTTGACCATTATCATTGGATAATGTTTTATTTCACTCTAATTCTATAACTTCTCAAAAGACAACTGAGACAACTACTTATCAAAGGAGAGAATAAGTTATGAACAAACCTAACAATTTTTCAAATGACAAACCCACTCAGAAAAATCACTATTCAATTAGAAAATTCACGGTTGGTACTGCTTCTATTATTGTAGGTTCATTCCTTTTCTTCGGACAGGCACATGCTGAAGAAGGCACGGAAGGTAATACTTGGCAAAGAGAAGCTGTAGGTACCGTTAACACAGCTGGTCAACCGAGCACTACAAGTCAAGACCAAAATAATCAAGCTGGTACAGGTACTCCTGCTGCTACACAAACAGGTCAAGATGGAGCTAAAACAAACACTGCCGACCACCAAGGTCAAGGCACTGCAGAAGCTACAGGAACTCAAACTAATCAAGCCGATGCTACACAAACAAACCCTAGTCCAAATACTACCGGACAAGATAACCAAGCTACTAGTACTCCACAAGGAACTCAAACTGCTGGCACAGGTCAAACTGCGCCAACTACAGCTACTGGAGATACTCAAGCTAAACCTCATGCTGAAACAGCAGATCAAGGTAATGGAGCTACTGTGACTCCTAGTCCTCAAAATGATGCAACTTCCCCAGCAGCTTCAACAAAACCAGAGGCAACGACTGGTCAAGATGCTACATCTAAACCAGGTACTACTGAAAACAATAGTACAGGTCAAGGTGCTCAAGCTGGTACTGTAGGTGCTGGAACACCTACTCCATCTCAACCTGAAACACAACCTAATACAGACACTACAGGTTCAGCTAAACCAAGTACTAGTACTACTGATCAAGAGAAACCTAATACAGAAGATCATGGAGAACAAACAGGTACTTCAGCTGGTAATGCTCAAAATGCTGCAGGTACTCCTGGCGAAACTAAACCTAATCAAGCTACACCTGCTCCAAACAATCAAGATACTCAACCAGGTAATACTAATAATGATGCTGCCACAACTCCACAACCTGGAACTACAGGACAAGATACTCAAGGTACTCAATCTAAACCTGGTACAACTGAAACAAGGACAGCTCAAAATACAGGGACTACAGATACACAAGCTAAACCTGAGGCTGGCAATCAAAATGCAGGAACTACTGTGACTCCACCTGCTGATAAAGATAATCAAGCTGGACAAGGTACTGCAGGCACTGCAGGTACTCCTGCACCTGAAACTAATAACGGTGCGACTGGTACTCCTGGAACTACTGCACCTGAAAATAACAACCAAGCTGGACAAGGCACTACTGGTACTACAGGTACTCCTGCTCCTGATACTAATAACGGTGCAACTGGTACTCCTGGTCAAACAACGCCAAATGGTCAAGATAATCAAGAAAAACCAAGTACTCCTGGTAATGAAAATCAAGAAAAACCAGATACTAATAATGCTGAACAAGCTAAACCTACTACTCCGGAACAAAATGGCCAATTAGGTGCTGGTGTTAAACCTGGTACAGCTAATCCTGATCAAAATACTGAAGTTAAACCTAATGAAAACGGTAATACTAAACCTGGTACAGCTAATCCTGATCAAAATACTGAAGTTAAACCTGATGACAATGGTAATCCTAAACCTGGTACAAATACTCCAGATCAAAACAATCAAGCTGGACAAGGCACTACTGGTGCTACAGGAACTCCTGCTCCTGATACTAATAACGGTTCAACTGGTACTCCTGGTGAAACAACACCAAGTGGTCAAGATAATCAAGAAAAACCAGATACTAATAATAATGGACAAGCTAAACCTACTACTCCGGAACAAAATGGACAATTAGGTGCTGGTGTTAAACCTGGTACAGTTACTCCTGATCAAAACAACGAGCCTACAGGTGCTCAAACTGGTGGAGACACTGGCGGAAATACTGGTGGAGACACTGGCAACACTGATAGTGATAACAAACAAACTGTTGTTAACGATGAGGTTAAAACTTCAAATGGTTCAAAAGATAAATCTGAATTACCGGAAACTGGATTAAGCGATGAATCAGACTACGCTACTACTGTATTCGGCACAATAACTTTAGCTGCATCATTATTACTATTAAGAAGACAAAGAAAAGAATCTAAATAGTTATAAATTTCATGGCGAGCTAATCTAATCAAGATTAGCTCGTTTTTTATTTTTTTAAAATATAATAATGAAATTATTAAAAAATCATTCACTTAATTTCATATTAGTGTATAATATCCTTGTGTTAAATGATAAATAATATCAATAAAAAATTACATAGGAGTTGTTAACAACATGAAACACCAACATAAGAAAAACACACTCATTTTAAATAATTTCTTTTCAATTAGAAAGCTTAAATTTGGAGTAGCTTCAATCACATTAGGTTCAGCACTTATTATTGGTGCACACCATGAAGCTCAAGCCGCTGAAAGCAATAATAGTCAAGGTACTCAAAACTCTACAACTATTGACCAAACTAACAAAAATACGAATCAATCAGCGCAACAAGCGCAGTCCAAACCAGCCGATACGGTTGCTACTCAAAATTCAAATACTCAAAATAACCAAGCTACTACGCAAAATGCGCCAACTACTAATACAAACAATAGTAATTCAAAGTCGAATGAACTTTCTCAAACTTTAAATTTCCAAGTTCAAAAAGATAAAACAAACGACGTTTCTCACATGGATCAATATGTGCAGCATCCTGGTAAAGTAATAAAAAAAGATGATAAGTACTACTTCCAAATCACTTTAGACAACGCCTCATGGTGGAAGAGTTTTCGATTTTTCGATGAAAATGAAACTGAATTACCCACTACAGTTGTAGATGATAATACTGAGAAAGATACTAAAACAGTAAATATGGAAGTAACACCAGGTATGAATAATATTATTAGTAAAGTTCATATTGTAATACCTGCTTTAAAATATGATCATGAATATACAACGCATATTGAATTAGAAAGTGTCATCCCTACTATTGAGGACCCAGAACCAACGGCTACTCAAAACCAAGCTAAACAAAATGATAATATGAATGTAGAACAACCTGATGCTGGTAATAATCAAGCTAAAAATGAAAAACCATCAGCTCCGGTAAACCATACTGATACTAATAATCAAAACACTAAAATTGATAGTCAGGACAAAAAAGATAACGCTTCTACAGATCAACAACCTGATGCTAATAAAAAACAAGACACGACTCAAAAGCCTTCAGCGCCTGTAAGCGATACTGTTACTAACAATCAAAATGATAAAACTGATAATCAAGCTAAAAAAGATGACGCTTCTAAAAATCAACAAACAGCTACTGACAAAAAACAAGATACTAAAAAACCGGCAGCTCAAGTAAGCGATACTACTAAAAAGCAAGATGTAAAAACTAATAAAAAAGATGATACTTCTAAAGATAAACAACCTGATGCTGATAATAAACAGGATACGGCTAAAAAACCTTCAGCGCCTGTAAGTGATACGACTAAAAAACAAGAAGTAAAAACTAAGAAACAAGATAAAAAAGATGACACTTCTAAAAATCAACAAACAGCTACTGACAAAAAACAAGATACTAAAACACCGGAAGCTCAAGTAAGCGATACTACTAAAAAGCAAGATGTAAAAACTAATAAAAAAGATGATACTTCTAAAGATAAACAACTTGATGCTGCTAAACATTCTGAAAAACTCGATAAAATACATAAAGACTCCAACGGCCCTAAACCTAAGAAAGACCAAAAGCATGATAAAGATTCTAAAGAAGCCAAAGGAAAAGATTCTGTAGTTAAAGACAATAGTAAATCTAAAACTTCAAAAGAATTACCAGAAACAGGTTCAAAACAAGAATCAAATAGTAACAGTCTAGTATTTAGTCTTATCGCCCTATTATCTTCATTATTACTTCTTAAAAGAAAAAACAATAAAAATATCTAATGACTTACTACAAGTACATCATTATACGATGTACTTGTTTTTTATTATAAAATTAAATCAATAAAATATTTTTAAAATAGTATTCAAATTAAAAATAAATAGTGTATAATACACCCTAAGCTAATTGATAAGGTTTATCAATTAGAAATTTATTTTCAGGAGTGGTTAACACCATGAACAAACAACATAAGAATCATTCATTGAGGTATGCCAATTACTTTTCAATACGTAAATTAACCGTAGGAGTAGCTTCAATCATGTTAGGAACTGCCATCTTCTTAGGTACCAATCATGAAGCTCAAGCTGCTGAAGATACTACTTCCCAAGCTATTACTAATTCGGCTGAAAACACTAATACAGCTCACCCAACTGGGGCTTCTACCTCAAGTTCAACTAATCAAAGTGATCAAGCTCAACCGAAAAATACTACTCAAGCTTCATCTGATACACAGAGCACATCAACTTCTCAAAATAATTCAAATAATAATGCTAGTAATACAACTCAATCCGCTTCAAACACTAGTCAAAATGCACAAACTAAATTTCACTCTGCTGATAATTTAAAAGAAGCAATTAAAGATCCAGCAGTCGCAAATCAACCACATGATGAGGGGCCCAGACGCCCTATAGAATTTAGTTTAGAAGGTAGTAGTGAAAAAACTTTCTATATAGAAGCGAGCACAAAAAACCCGGCTGATGTCATATTTACAAGAGATGGCGCAAAAGTTGAATTTGAAGTTCAGACCGCAGATTCATTTGAAAAATTTGAAGTATATAATGGCGATACTAAATTACCTGTTAACCTTGTTTCATTTGATTCAGAAAAAGATTATGCATATGTAAGATTTCCAGTTACAGATGGAACTAAAGAAGTCAGAGTTCTTGCTACAGTAGTATGGGGTGGTGGTACCAACAAAGATTATTATGACGCAAGATTAGTATTTAAAAAGCCAATTCAGAATGATACATCCCAATTCCAAACCCAACAGGAATATGATACTGAGAAGTTATTAGAACCTTATAGAAAAGCTAAAACATTGGAAAGACAAGTTTATGAATTAGAAAAGATTCAAGATAAACTACCTGATAATTTAAAACAAGAATACAAGGAAAAACTTGCTAAAGCTAAAAGTGATTTAGAACAAGAAGTAACGTCCGCTAAACCTGAGTTTGAAAATGTAGAACCTACTCCCAAAACATTAACTGACGAAAAAAATGCTGATTTCGTAGTACTTGAAAGTACTGAAGATAATCCTTCAGTTATGGACGGCTTTGTTCAACATCCTTTTAAAACAGCGACTATTGATGGTAAAAAATACGTTGTAATGCAAACTAAAACTGACTCATATTGGAAAGATTTAAAAGTTGAAGGTAAACGTGTGGTGACTATTTCTCGTGATAAAACGAATGATACACGTACAATCATTTTCCCTTATGAAGATGGTAAAGATGTATACAATGCGATTGTAAAAGTTGTAGTTAAAAATATTGGTTATGATGGTCAATATCATGTAAGAATTCAAAATAATGAATTTGCGAAGAAACGTGTTTCAAGTGATTCAACGGAAAATAAATCAACTTCTACAGACACGAGTACTTCAAATGCATCACAAAACAGTGATTCATCTAAAAAAGTAACTGCTAAAGATTATCAAGCAACAACATATAAAAATATTTATAAAGATGTTGTGTATGATAAAAATAAATTACATAAAGAATTACCAATTTTTGTAAGTGGACATTTTAGAAATGCAATTAATAATGAGGAATCATCTTTATACGAAGGTGCTTTAAATCCTAATGTAAAAATTGAAAAATTAAATGATTTATATAAATATACTGTTCACTTACATCCTGGAATTGCTGATGTCGGCGGAGAATTCTATGATTTTGAACTTTTCAAAGTAGAATATAAAGACCAACCATTAGAACTTAAAACAATTAATGAAAAGAATAAAATTAAGGAATTCACTGTAACCTCTAAAGATTTATTAGAGAAAATTCAACTCACAGGAACAACTAAATATCCTGAAAATATTAATAATCCTAATAAAAGTAGAGATCAAGCTCATGACGTAACACTTCAATTATACTATGATAGTGCGCGTCAATTTAATAATGACTTATGGAATGATCCTAAAGAGCGTCCATCTAAACCAGCTAAAACAACTAAACCGGCACCATCATCACAGAATCAACAAACTACTACTCAAACAAACAATAATGACCAATCATCAGTTCCAGATCATGAAGTTGAAACAGCTAAAGTTCCAACTGCTTTCCCTGTAACTATCAAAGGGGATTTGAAATATCAAAAGGACAATGCCCAAGATTCGACATACGCTAATTTATTCGAAAAGGATGTAAAAGTAGAAAAAGTTGGAGACAAATATAAATATACTTTCAAAGTCAAAGAAGCAAATGGTAATTCACTTATTACTAAGAGAACTAAATATCAATTTTCTAAAATTACCCATAATGGTGAAAACGTGATATTAACTGATCAAGGTAAGAAAGTTAAAGAAGCAGTTTTAACTACTGATAAATTACTAGATAAAATCCAACTCGTAACTAAAGTGGTATCTAAACTTGATAAAGAAGGAAATGACGTAGCAACAACATTAGTGCTTGATTTCCCTGTTATAGAGAAACCAAAAGCTGATTCTAACCAAACGAACAATCCTACAAATAATAATCCAAACAATAATAATGCAATGACTAACCCTGTAGAAACACCAACAGCTAAACCTAATGAAACACCAACAGCTAAACCTGCGGAAACTCAAAACACAACATCATCAGTAAAACCAAATTCAACAGAGTTTGAAAGTGCTATTACTACACCTACAGTATTAAAAGATGAAAAAGCCGTTGATTTTTCTATACTGAAAAAATTAAAAGATCAACCTTCTGCAATAGAAAATTACGTTCAAAAACCTATCAAAGTAGCTGTAGATGAAAAAGGCAACAAACTTGTAGTTCTTACAATTAAAAATGATTCTTATTGGAAAGAATTTAAAGTTGAGGGCCAACGTGTAACTACAATAGCAAGAGATAAAGAACATGATACGCGTACTGTTGCGTTCCCTTATGTAAAGGGTCAAAAGGTTTATAACGCATTTGTAAGTATTGAAGTACCCAAAATCGGCTATAAAGGAAATTATGATATTAGAATAATTAATGATGAACCTAATAAAGAATTCGAACCTATTCCAATTCCTAAAAAAGAAAAACCAAATCCTAAGCGTCCAACAAAACTTACAAAGACTTCTTCAAAAACTAAAACTTTAACAGTTACTAAAGATAGAAAATCTGACCAATCTCAAACAGTAACAGTTATTAAAGATAGTAAGTCAAACAAATCTCAATCAACTGACAAATCTAAAACTTTACCTAATACTGGTTTAGATTCTTCTCAAACAACAATATGGGCAAGCTTAATAGCATTCTTAGGTAGTACGTTACTCATAAATAGAAAGAACCGTAAAAGTGACAAACATTAATAGCACTATCTTACAAAATATTAATCAATAATTTATCGTCGGCCTACAGCAATCCCCTACAATGCTGTAGGTCGATGTTTATAATAAATAAAAAATCCAGTAACCTTAGACAGATTACTGGATAAAAATAAATATATAAATTTATTATTTAGAAACGACTTCTTCACCGTTGTAAGAACCACAGTTTTTACATACGCGGTGAGATAATTTGTATTCGCCACAGCTTGGGCATTCAGTCATACCAGGTACTGAAATTTTGAAATGCGTACGGCGTTTATTTTTTCTTGTTTTAGACGTTCTTCTTTTTGGTACTGCCATGATTAATCCTCCTTAAGAATAGACACTTAATTAAAATGTCAGTTCAATTAATACTATTATACCATTAATTAAACTGCTATTGCTCTTTATCATATAATTGTTGTAATTTCTGAAGCCTTGGATCAACTTGCTTAGTTTCAGAATCATCTTCTTGTTCTTTTTGAACTTCAATTAATTGATCTTCATCAATGACTTCCCAGCCATTACCTTCTGTTAGCATTTGATCACTATTTTCAGAAAAGGCGCGCATAGGCTTTTCAATAATTACAAGTTCTTCAGCAATGTCTTTGATATTAATCATACCATCAGTGACAAGATGATAATGTTCATCTTCTTGATCGTCATCATCGGTATAATCATCGTAGCCTTCTAAGTCAAATACTTCTGAAGTAGTTACATCTAGAGGCACATCTACTGGCTCTAGCGTACGTGCACATGGCATAGTATATGTACCAGTAACATGCATATCTGCAATCACTTCATTAGATTTCACTGTTAATAGGCCTTCAACATTTATTTCTGATAGATCAATTAAATCTAATGACTCTTTCAAATGATCAAAATGAGCCTTTTGGTTAAACTCAAACGGCTTACCTTGATACTTTCTCAATTGTGTTATTGACCATTTCATATGGCTTCACCTCTAACAAGCACAAAATTTATTTTAACTTTCCCAACAAAAGTTGTCAAGATTTTTTCTTAACATATATTGTTCTGTTACAATACTAATGATGAATATTGAAAGGACGAAATGCAAATGAAAAGTGTTGGGCTCATAACTGAATATAATCCATTTCATAACGGACATTTATATCACTCACAACAAACTCAACTTCACTCCAATTCAAATGTAACAATTGCGTTGATGAGTGGCAACTTTGTTATGCGTGGAGAACCTGCAATTTATAATAAATTTACTCGTGCTGAAATGGCCCTCACTGGCGTTGATTTAGTCGTGGAATTACCGTTAATAGCTAGTCTCTCTTCAGGAGATACATTTGCTGAAATGGCTATTAAAGTAGCTCATTATTTAGATATTGATGAAGTTTCTTTTGGTAGTGAAAGTGCAGATATAGAAGAATTACAACAACTTGCGTCTACTATTTCAACTTTAGAAAGCCACCCCGATTTTAAAAGTAAACTTAAAGAAGGAAAGAGTTACCCTCGTATATTGAGTGAACTCACTGATCATCATGAACTTATTCAATCGCCGAACAACATGTTAGGTATAAGTTATCTTAAGGCAATCAAACGATTTGCACCACTTATAAAAGCAATGACAATTAAACGTGAAGGTTCACATCATCACCACTCTGAAATACAGCATCCTACCTTTGCAAGTGGAACATCTATTCGTCAGTCTTTAATAAAGAACGATAATGAGTGGAAACGTGTGGTTCCTGAATCAGTACACGCTTTGTATCATAAACCTCATGCTTCAATCGAAGATACATTCCCTTTCATTAAGTATCAACTTATGGTGCAAGATACTGAGGCTTTAGCATCAATATACACTGTAAATGAAGGCTTTGAGAATCGTTTAAAATCTATAGTTCAAGAAAGTTACTCGTTCAAAGAACTAATGGAGAAGCTTAAAACGAAACGTTACACTTATACTCATATACAACGTGTGCTTATGAATGTATTAATCAATGTACGTGCTCATAATGTAAAAAAAGACATCGACGCTGTTAGAATTTTAGGAATGAACGATACTGGTAGAAATTACTTAAAATATTTAAAAAATAAATTTCCTGAGCGTCATTTTATCACTAACATAAATAAAAAAAATGCACATTATTTCCAAAATGAAATTAAAGCTACACAAGTGTATAATCTTATCAGCAAACAATCTCAAACAGATTTCAACACACCTATCATACGCAAATAAAAACCATTTCAACACATACCCTTACTGATTGAATTTCGTTCAGTAAAAATTGTTGAAATGGTTATTTTTTAAACATCAAATTTATCTTTTAATGCTTTCTCAACATTTGGTGGTACAAATGCTGAAATATCTGCTTTATAGGCTGCTACCTCTTTTACAATGCTTGAACTAATAAATGAATAATTTGTGCTTGTCATCATGTACATTGTTTCAATATTATTATTTAACTTCTTATTCATGGAGGTTAAACGTAATTCATATTCAAAGTCACTGACTGCACGTAGACCTCTGATAATCGTTCTTGCTCCTACTTGATCACAGAAGTCGACTAACAATCCATTAAAGTGATGAACTTCTACATTTGATAAATGTTGAACAGAATCTCTTATTAAATCAATTCGTTCTTCTAAATCAAATGTTCCACCTTTGCTGCTATTTTTTAACACACATACATGAATTTCATCAAAGCGATCGGCGCTTCGCTCTATAATGTCTAAGTGTCCATATGTAATAGGATCGAAACTACCGGGAATAACTGCTCTCGTCTTACTCATTTTATTCTCCTTTTTCAAGTAACAAAGTATCTGTCAAACCGTAATGATAACGCTTAATCACTTGGAACGGCTCATATTTAATATCCTCATGATTACTAAACTCACAAACGATAATACCATTTTCTTTTAATAAATTAAACTCCGAAATTCGCTCAATTGCTTCATCAATTAACCCCTTTTTGTAAGGAGGATCTAAGAAAATGACATCAAATTGAATATCACGTTTAGCAAGTGCTTTTAACGCTCTATCGGCATTATTTTTATATACTTCAGCTTGAGGCATTAAATCCAATTGATTTAGATTAGCTTTGATGACTTTAACAGCCTTAAAGTTTTGATCTACAAAAATAACTTTTTCCATACCACGTGATAAAGCTTCTATGCCTAATGCTCCGCTTCCTGCGAATAAATCTAATCCTAAACCTGAAACTTCATGCAAACTGTTAAAAATGCCTTCTTTTACTTTATCCATAGTAGGTCTTGTATTTCGTCCTTCAAGACTTTCTAACGCTTTACTTTTATGTTTACCTGCAATTACGCGCATCGCTCACACTTCCATTTCAATAAGTTATTTAATATAATTTGTTGTATTAAAGGAGACTGATTAATTTATGAAACAATCGTTTATCAAAATCGGTGAAGGTTTAACAGATTTATTTGAATTCACTACCCTTATCGAGTTCAATCACCCTCGTATCAATCGCATCATTTACTTTCATTCGCCACAATCTGAGAAACAACTATCTTCAGTAGCAATGATTATGAATCCGACATCTGGCAACCACTTTCAAGCTATGTATATCATGGTTAATGCTTTAAACTATCCATATCCAGATGGAAATAAGAAATTTGAAATCATTAATACTGAAGCTGAAAAGTATAATATTCCAATTGTAGGCATTGATGTTCAACCACCAGAAACTTACCCTGATATAGATTTATATTTTAACTATCTTATCAGCGTATTACGTCTACAACGCTGGATTCCACCATTACAATAAAACATGAGTGTTTATAGCACTTCATGTTTTTCCTTCTCATAAGTTTTCTTTAAAAACTTATATGGTGACCCATCAATATCTCTCACATATTTAAGCTGCATGAGTTTATGTACTACATTATCAGCATCTGCTTCATTGACGTACATCACCACATATTTTCTTTGTCTATTTGAATGAACAATATGTCCATATTTTCTTATTTGTCGTTCGTGCTTAATATGTTTTAAATAAATAATTAAACTTACTCTAGGAATTAAATTCATATCTTGCTCACTCCATTATTCATACATAAGTAATCATATCACGTCTATGTTTGTATTGAAATGACTATGATTGTTCTTGAAACACCCTAACCACTCTATGTAAGTTTATCCTTACGCCCACTATTTTTGAAAATGAATACTATTATGATTATACGAAATGAAGATACTATACTTTTAATAATAAGAAAATATTTGTTAAGCTATGTCTAATAATAAAGAGGAGGCTCATAGATGAGTAATAATAAAAGATGGTTAGTCAAAGGTTCTTTAGCAACCGCTGGTATCTTAGGAAGTTTGTTTTACTTTAATAAAAATAAAGCACCTAAACAAGTTAAGTCTATTCCAGCATTCTTTTCAGGACAAGCACCCTATTTATTTGCCCATAGAGGTGGGATGGCAGTTCGTCCTGAACAAACTCAATTAGCATTCGACAATGCAGTAGAATATGGACTAGACGGTTTTGAAACAGATGTACGTTTAACTCAAGATGGTAAATTAATTGTCTTTCATGATGCGCTTGTCGACCGTACTACTAATGGTTCAGGTAAAGTCAGCGAACATACTTTAGAAGAATTGAAACGTCTAGACGCAGGCTATCATTTTACAGATATTAATGGCGCTACACCTTATCGCAATGATCCTCATGCCAAAATACTTTCATTTGAGGAATTATTAGAGATGTATCCAAACATGTATATCAATGTTGATTTAAAAGATGCACCTAATACGTATGAAGGTCGACTTGCTCCTGAGGTGATGTACAATACTATTGTTAAACATCAAGCGCAAGATCGTGTGCTCGTAACAAGTTTTCATAAAACTCAAATTCGACGCTTTGTTGAGTATAGCAATGATGAAATAGCCGTCGGTGCTAGTCAAGCTGAAGTAGCTGAAGGTTTCTTGAAATTTAATAGTATGCTTGGAAATACATTCACGCCTCAAGCTGATACATTTCAAATGCCAACTGAGTTTAAAGGTGTGCCGTTAACGTCTAAACGCTTTATCGACTGGCTAAATTTAAATAATATTGTTCCAGGTTTCTATGGTGTGAACAGCATTGATTTAATGACAGACCTTTATAATAAAGGCGTTCACACCTTAGTTACAGACCGCCCTGACTTAGCTAAACAATTTAAAGAAACCTTACTTAATAAGTAAAACACTATTGCTTTAAACTTATCGATACAGTAGAGACTTTATATAAAATAATATGCATCCTAAAGTTAGATTTTCAACTCATTGTTATAAAAGCATTTCATTTCAAATAGACTCATCATCACAAATCAAATCATAATTAAAAAACACTTTCGATGACATTTTTTATTCATCGAAAGTGTTTTTATTGCTAGATTAAATACTCTCTTCGCGTCTTCTTTATATATATATTTATAATGAACAATTGCAAGATCCACCAGTTGCACACCCATTATGACCTGTTTGGAAGAATGGATTCCCCGCTTCAATTTTCACATTTTCCGAAACTGCGAATGCAATTTTTGTCAATACTTCATCAATTAAATCCTGTAATGCGACTTCCTTTGTCTTATATTCCATGACAACAGGTAACATTTCGTATGCACGCTTACGTTGACGTGTTTCCATCATAATTCTTTTATAGTCAGGGTGATATTTACCAAATCTCATGACATCATCGTATTGATCTTTTGACTTTAAAAATGCTTGATAAAGTAGATGTGCTTCGTCATCATTTTCTAAATTATCTTTAGCATATTGATAAGTTTGATATACGTCTGATTGAACAATCATATCAGATAAATTTTCTATCTCATCTAAAATGGATAATGTTTCTTCAGTAATCATATTCTCACCCTTTCGTATTTTACTTTTCCAAGAAAATTAATGAATAATAATCTTTCATAACCTCTCCGCCCATTTCGTCATACTTATTATTTAACATACGAGAGCGGTGGATATCTGAGTTCATCCAACTATGAATTAAAGTTGGTACATCATCAAAATCATACCCTACGTTCTGACTCGTTGATGTGTAGGACACATTGTTTTCATCGAGTTGTTGTGTCAATGCATTCTCAGTGAATTCGGCACTATCAGTACCCTTTTCAGTTGCTTCATACAAGTTAATTGAAGCTATATGTGCAATATCGTCATTAATTTTTAGAGGTTTTAACCCCTTTAACTCTCTCATTTGATTAGTGACTTCATAAAGTGTAATGAGTTGATTCGGGTTCTGTTCAAACGGTGTTGCTTTATCTTTAGAATCTGAACTGTCACCTTCATCGGTATTTAATTTATATGGTTGTAGTGCCGCTAATGTATCTGAATCTAAAAATCGAACTGCTAAGATTTTGTTTGATTCTTGGTCAGAATAAACTTGTGCGTAGACATTACCATATTTAATTAATGTTTGAGTTTTCATATCTTCATCTGACATTTCAAATCGATACGTCTTACCATTAGATTGTATCGTTGGTTCCGGGTTAATGCTTGTATTTTCAAATAGATGTGAGGCACTCTCACCGATAGTTAACGGATCAACTTTGACGTCTTTTCCGGTTGCATAAACTGAAGTAATAATATCTTTCTTAGTACTTACGATATAATATTCATTATCTTTTTTGAATATGTAATTTTTATAACCATATTTAAATGGATATGTACGATCAGCTTGACCATAGTGTTTAGTCATAAATTTAATATCCTTACCAATCCAAGTACCAATGCCATGTTTAGGTTTAGGATTTTCAACATTCTTATTAGACTTTTGGAATTGTTCTGAATGATTACTTTTATTACTTTTATTTGGATTCTCTAATACATCAAATTCTGTCTCTTATACACATCTCCG
>ERZ1031373.106-NODE-106-length-15007-cov-62.245920_pt1 | contig 15007 bp, 15 predicted proteins | sample MGYA00516733_ERZ1031373 | MGnify/ENA primary metagenome ERZ1031373 (study PRJEB33718, sample SAMN03159865) | human skin metagenome | collected 2014-02-25 | study: EMG produced TPA metagenomics assembly of the PRJNA266117 data set (Human skin bacterial metagenome...
TTACCTTCAATTTTTCGTAAAATCTTAATGAAATACATTTTAAAAAGTAATAATATACGTTTTTTGATTTTTTAAAATATAAATTTTTATATGAGCCGTATTTGAAAAGTCCTGAGTAACTATGACTCAAACTTTACGAGGACCTTATACCAAAAAAAGAGTATTGAACTTTTCGCCCAATACTCACCTTAATAAATATAATATAAAACTGTGAAGTTTAGAGTAATCAATCACTCTTATGTGTTTATAATTAGTGTGCAACTGCTTCTTGATGAATCTTCTTCAAATGAAACTTGTACGTTCTCTGTAAGCACATCAGTGTATGTATAAGATACGCGTTCAAAGTTGTGTTTATCTTGATCTAACTCGACAATGAATACTGAAGGATATGTTTCTTTTAAAACACCTGAGCGTTCAATTGTCTTTTTGCGTCCACCATTGGCTTTAAGTACAATACGATTTCCTAAATGACAATCAATAGAATTTTTGATGTCCAAAATTGATTTTGGCATATTGCCCCACCTCGCTACAAGTTACATAATACCATATTCAGAGCGTTTTCGTCAAATAAAATTTAAATTTTATCAAGGTAAATGACCTTTGTCAACATATTAATTTTATAATTCTGGGAATTTTTTCTTTTCCTCATATAAATTAGCAAAATCTTGTATTGTAAGCGTTTCACCACGTCGTTTTGGATCAATTTCTGCACTTTCCAACCAATTTAATATTGACGCTTTATGCTTTTTACCATCTTTAAAAAAGTTTTGGTAGTTATTATTAATTGTTTTACGTCGTTGTGCAAATGCAGCTTTAGCTAATTTAAAAAACGCTTCTTCATTATCAACTTGTACTAAAGGTTCTTCACGTTGCATCAGTTTTACTACAATAGAATCAACATTTGGAGGTGGCATAAAAACCGATTTAGGCACTGTCAGAACTTTACTTGTCTCTGTATAATATTGAGCAACTATTGAAAGTGAACCATATGCTTTAGTACCTACAGTTGCATTAAGACGTTCACCAACTTCTTTTTGCATCATTACCACATAGCCATCTATAGGTATATCTTGTTGCATTAAATTTAATAATATAGGCGTAGTAATATAATAAGGTAAATTTGCCACAACCATGATTTTTTCACAATCACTTAGGTGTGTATGAACTGCTTTACTAATATTTGCTTTTAATATATCTTCATTAATAATTGTCACATTATCATATGGAGCAAGAGTATCCTCAAGAACTGGAATTAATCTTTGGTCTATTTCAAAAGACATCACTTTTTTAGCATTTTTAGCAAGCTGTTCAGTCAATGATCCCATACCAGGACCAACTTCAATTACGCCCGTAGTATCATCTATTTGACTCGCATCAATAATTTTATTAATTATATTTACATCAACTAAGAAGTTTTGGCCCAAACTTTTTTTAAAGTTAAAACCGTATTGGTCTAATAAAGCTCGCGTACGAGATGGTGTAGCTATATCTTTATGTTCCATTTATTTCTCCCTTCTTTCATCATCAAGTAATGCCTCTCTTACATCTTGTTCTGTATAACCAAATGCGTTAAGTTTCTTTAGCAATTGTTTGCCATTTGAGTGACCAATATGTAGTTTTTGTCCTAATATCTCTCTACGACGTCTTGCATCCTTACCAATAATAAGCCCTAAATCAATAAGTACACTCTTATCAATAGTTTCTTCTGCTTCTTCTAATGGAGAGCTCACATGCATTAAAGCTTCACGAATATCTTTAACGTTTGCATGCTCAATGCCAATTTTACCTCTTTTGTTTTTAGCTTTTTCTCTATCTAAGTAAGCATGTTTCACACCTGGTACATAATCACGTATTGTATGTCGAATTTTATCACCTGGGAAATCAGGGTCAGTCAGTACAATAACACCTCTAGTTTCTTGAGCGTGACGTATAACATTTAGTGTATCCTGATTGATTGCACTACCATTCGTTTCAATTGTATCGCATTCTACAGCAGTTTTAACACGTTCAGTATCATCCCTACCTTCTACAACGATAAATTCATTAATCTTCATATTTATACCTTCCAAGTCTATGACATTTAACTTTATTTTATATAAATAATTCTAATTATTAAAACATGAGCTACTTGAATCTTTAATATTACTATACCGGCACTCTTAAATTTATAAAAAATGAGAAAGATGTCTCATACTTTTAAAAGTGTGATGATATTCATCCTTTCAAAGTCGGACACCTTTCCCACTATAATTATTATTAGTTCAATTTAAATAAACGTTCTGCATTTTCAGTCGTTTGTCGACAAACTTCCTCATAGGACATATCTCGTAAATCAGCAATTTGTTGTGCAACTAAAGTCATACGTTCTGGTTCATTTCGTTTACCTCTATAAGGATGTGGAGATAAATATGGTGCATCAGTTTCACATAACAAACGATCCATAGGTACATGTTGTGCCACTTCTTTAGGCTGTTTGGCATTTTTGAAAGTAACTGGACCACCAAGAGAAACATAGAAATTCAACTTGTTTATGACAACATCCGCAATTTCAGGCGAAGCGCTAAAACTGTGCATGATGCCACCGACTTCTTCGGCATGTTCCTCCATTAAAATGTCAACACAGTCTTGAGTTGCTTCACGATTGTGAATAATTATAGGTAATTTCACACGTTTAGCTAGGGCAATTTGCTTTCTAAATACTTCTTTTTGAACATCAGCAGGAGATTTATCCCAATGATAGTCTAAGCCCATTTCTCCGATACCAATAATCTTAGGATGCTTAGACAGGCTTTCAATCCACTCTAATCGTTCGTCTGTACAATCTATAGCATCGACAGGATGCCAACCGATAATTCCATAAATAAATTCATATTTATCTATGAGTTCCATAGTGCGTTCTATAGTAGGTGTATCAAATCCTACTACGAACATTCTATCTACGCCTGCTTCTTGCGCGCGAGATATCACTTCATTTAAATCTTCATCATATTGTTCATCATTTAAATGTACATGTGTATCGATTAACATCATTATCTCTCCTATCTTTAAACAATATTATTTAATGACTGCACCGTTTGGAATTGCACTTGGTAAACTTACTAATGTCAGTACCCCATCTTTCTCTGCTGATAAAATCATACCTTCAGATTTTTGTCCCATTAATTTAGCAGGTTTTAGATTGGTAACTACAGCAACTTTTTTACCAATAATATCTTCAGGTTTATAGAATTTTGCTATTCCAGATACGATTTGACGTTGTTCGTTGTCTAAATCAATTTGAATTTTCAATAATTTATCTGATTTTTTAACATTTTCAGCATCAGTAATTGTTGCAGCTTTAATTTCAACTTTATCAAAGTCTTTAATATCAATTTGTTCTTTACTTGGCACTTCCTCTTTTTCTTCAGATTTAGGTGGTTGCATAGATTCTTTAATATAAGCTATTTCCGCTTCCGTATCTAATCTTGGGAAAATAGGTGTTGGCTTTTCAGTAACTAATATTGGTTCAGTAAGTGCACCGTAGCTTTCAAGACTTTCTAATTGCGATAATTTAGGGTCATTCATGTTAAGTTGTTTGAAAACCTCTCTTGGTGCATGTGTTAAGAATGGTTGCAGTAAAACAGCTGAAAAACGAATGTTCTCAACTAGATGTGCCATTACATTACCAAGCATGTCACGTTGATCCTCATCTTTAGCTAATACCCATGGTTGAGTTTCATCAATATATTTATTCGTACGGCTAATAAATTTCCAAACCGTTGATAATGCTACAGAGAATTGTAAACTTTCCATATTTTCATTAAAGTTTTTAACTGTTTCAAGTGCCATCGCTTCCATATCTTCATCAAGTTCATGTTTAGGACCTTGATATGCTGGTAACTCACCTTGGAAATATTTATTTATCATTGAAATTGTACGATTAACCAAGTTACCTAGGTCATTCGCTAAATCATAATTCGTGCGTTCAACGAAAGCTTCTGGAGTGAATACTCCATCTGAACCAAACGGTAACTCACGCATTAAGTAATAACGCGTAGCATCTAGACCATAGCGGTCAATTAATACATTAGGATCAACAACATTACCTTTAGATTTACTCATTTTACCGTCTTTCATTAAAATCCAACCATGCGCGAAGACTTTCTTAGGTAGCGGTAAGTCTAAAGCCATTAATAATATCGGCCAAATAATAGAGTGGAAACGTACGATTTCCTTAGCCATTAAATGGATATCTGCAGGCCAATATTTATTGAAAAGTTCTTCATCATCTGATAAATAGCCTAAAGAAGAAATATAGTTTACAAGCGCATCAATCCAAACGTATACAACATGTTTAGGATTTGATGGTACACGAACTCCCCAGTCAAATGATGTACGAGATACAGCTAAATCTTCTAATCCAGGTTTGATAAAGTTATTAATCATTTCATTTTTTCTAGATGGAGGTTGGATGAAATCTGGATTTTCATCATAAAACTCTAATAAACGATCTGTATATTTATTAATATTAAAGAAATAACTTTCTTCTTTAACAAGTTCAACTTCATGTCCGGAATCTGGACTTCCCCCCCCTACAATTTCCCCATTTTCATAAACTGGGTCAACAAGTTGTGATTCTGTATAATAAGTTTCATCAGGAACTGAATACCAACCTTCGTATTCTCCTAAATAAATATCACCTTGTTTAAGTAGGCGTTCAAACACTTTTTCAACAACTTGCTTATGACGTTCTTCAGTTGTACGAATAAAATCATCATTTGAAATTTCGAGTTTATCCCATAAACTTTTAATTCCGGCAATCATTTCATCTAAATATTCTAATTCAGTTTTACCAGCTTTTTGAGCTTTTTCTTGAATTTTTTGGCCATGTTCATCTGTACCTGTTAAATAACGAACATCATACCCTTGCATTCTTTTATAGCGCGCAATAACGTCGCCTGCGACAGTAGAGTATGCATGACCGATGTGTAAGTTCCCACTTGGATAATAAATTGGGGTAGTTATATAAAATGTATCTTTAGCCATCACTGGTCCTCCTCATTAATTACATAATAAATGATATCTAAATTTATTTTTCTTTTCAATGAAGTAGCGCACTACTATGTATCAACTTTCACATTCTCTCATCATTTGAAAATGAATTGTCATCATCTTTACTACAATACCATAAAATCGGTGTTTTATGGTGGCTTTCACGTGAATTCATCACTAATTAAATACATGTAGAACATAATAATTTTTATTCTACATCATGATATATATTGTATACTTCTCCAGTTTTCATTCCACGATCTAGCGCTACTGACTTAATTGCTTTCTTCGGTTTTAATTGATCTCTTTCAATATAATATTCAACATGTTCTTTAATACTTAATTCCTCAAACCATGAGTGATTGACTAAAGGACGTGCGCCTTCAATTAGAATCACAAATTCACCTTTTAGTGGAATGTCACCACTTTGAATCATTTCTAGCATGTGCTCAACTGGTAAAGTCATAAGTTGCTCAAATCTTTTAGTCAGTTCTCTGCCTATAGCTATTTTTCTCATATTATCAACTTTAGCTATTGCTTTAAGTGTGTCAGTAACACGATGTGGAGATTCATATAAAATCAAAGTACTATATTGATACATTCTCTCTTGCAATACATCTAATTTTTCTTTCTCTTTTCTAGGTAAAAAGCCTAAAAATGTATATGTAAAAGAAGGAAGACCACTTGCCATTAGTGCTGTTAAACCTGCATTAGGTCCAGGGATTGTTTCTACATTTATATTCTGGTTACGTGCTTCAACAACTAACTCATATCCTGGATCACTTATAAGCGGTAACCCCGCATCTGAAACTAAAGCTATATTTAAACCAGAAATGAGTTGCTCAATTAAATACTCTGTTTGTTGTTCTTTGTTATGTTCATGGTACGATTTTAAAGGTGTTTCAATCTCGTAATGGTCACATAACTTTCGTGTCACTCTAGTATCTTCACATGCAATCATATCTACATTTTTTAATGTGTCTACCGCACGAAACGTTATATCAGCTAGATTTCCTATAGGCGTTCCTACTAAAAATAAAGTTGCCATGTTACCCCTCCTCAATCATTTTTAATTTTTTCTTTCTAGAAAATGTTTTAATTTCATACTCTCTTTTTAACGCTTCAGATTTTGTCCCATACATTTCTTGATAAACTAACTCTACCGGACGTCTTATTTTAGTATATTTAGCACCTTTACCTTCATTATGTTTTGCAACACGCGCATTCACGTCTTTCGCATAACCAGTATACAAACTGCCATCCATACATTTAACTATATAAACAAAATGTCTATCCATAATATATGCCTTTCATTTCATCACTATATGTACCATCTTGATTGTAAATATAAAAAGGTTGCTGTATATCTAGCCCTTGTTTCCCACCTTTTCGTCCCTCAACTACAATCGTTTGTGCTGATTTATTAGCTTTACTGTATACAAAAGTGAGTTTCTTAGGTTCAATTTTACCATTTCTCATTTCAGTTAAGACATCCATAAGCCTATCCGCACGATGTACGACGATAAATCGTCCACCTTCCTTAAGCAAATGCCGTGCAGCTTTAACGCAATCAGTGAAATCACACATTACCTCATGACGTGCTATTTTATGCGCTTCTTTTTGATGTTGATTCAGTTGATTCACTTTAAAATAAGGTGGATTACATGTGACTAAAGTATATTGAGAAGGTTTGAAGGCGTCATATACATTGTTCAAATCCATCAGATACATTGTAAGTCTCTCATCTAAGCTATTGTGTACAAAACTGCGACGAGCCATTTCTACTAATTGGTCTTGGATTTCAATGGCTTCTATCTTTTGATTGCACTTTGCGGCTAATAGCAAAGGTATAACTCCGTTTCCAGAACATAAGTCCATGATTCGATCGTTTTTTCTAACTTCAGTCAAATGTCCTAATAACAGTGCATCTGTTGAAAAAGAAAACACATCATCATTTTGAATAATCTCATACCCCTCTTTAATTAAACAATCTAATCTCTCATTTTCTTTAAGCATACTTTTACTCCTAAAAAAAGGATGTCATTATAGCATGATTTTCTTTTCATACATATAATACACCCTTAAATTTAATCATATCGACCTTTCAAAACATTAATCACTTAATACATTTAAACACAGTAGGCAATCTTCTCCGTGTCTGTGTTTTCCAAACAATTCGCCTTTACATATATGAAATCCTTCTCGATATAACATAGCTAAATTATCTTTACTTGGAGAAGGCGTTTTAACGTGCTTTGAATGACTTCTTTCTTCATTGTTAGATTCTGACTGCTCGTCTTTCTCCATCAATCTTTTTAGATTATCATTTTCAACTTGCAACGCCACATTCTCTTCAACAAGTTCAACAGCTAAATCTTTGAGTTCAGTCATATCGTTCGTTAATTGTCCTACATTTCGTTCAAGTCGCATTAATCTCTCGAATAATTCATTTCTATTCAAAGGTCGCTAAACCTCCTTAGTTAAACGCTTCAATTTCTTCCATTTTGTACTCTAATGGTTGTTCAAGTCCTTCTATTTTTACTTGCATTGAAATATCTAAAATATTTAAACCTATAACTTTTCCACTTCCATCAGGAGTTTGAACTAACTCACCAACATCGGGCAACTGTGCTCTTGCTTCTTCGTAATAATCATTTTCATATTTCAAACAACACATTAATCGCCCACATGCTCCTGAAATTTTAGTTGGATTTAATGATAGGTTTTGATCCTTAGCCATTTTAATAGATACAGGTTCAAAGTCACCTAAAAATGTTGAACAACAAAGCGAACGACCGCATGGCCCAATACCACCTAATAACTTCGCTTCATCTCTTACGCCAATTTGTCGTAATTCAATTCTTGTTTTTAAATTTTGTGCCAATACCTTAACTAATTTTCGAAAATCAATACGATCATCTGCAGTAAAATTGAAAATAACCTTCGACTTATCTAGTGTGTATTCACAATTTACTAAACGCATATCCAAATTTTGTTCCTTTACCACTCTCTTACAAAGTTCTAAAGCCTGTTTTGCGTCGCGCTCATTATTATAATATTGTTCTTCATCTTCTTCATTGACTACTCGAATAATTTCTTTTAAAGGTAAAGTAACATCTTCATTAGCGACATCTTTCGGCGGGAATTTTACAATACCTATTTCAATGCCTCGTTTAGACTCAACGACCACCCAATCGCCAACGTTCACATTTAGTTGGTTAGGCGCATAATATTCCAATTTCCCTGCTTTTTGAAACTGAACACCTACAACATTTGGCATCTCATCTCACACCTCTTATTACTATTTGTTCAAATACGAGTGTTGGATTAACGTTTTGGTTTAATTTCTTATGAGCTTCAGTCAGTTGGTCATACATCAGAGTCATTTGATTAAACGTTAAACTTTCCGCGTATTTTTTCATTTCCACACTCAAATCACTATATATAAAATGATTATCTATATTTACTTTTGCATGCATCATGTCTTCAAAAAAACCATTTACTGCTGCTAATGTTAACAATTGTAATTTGCGATTCTTAGCCTGTTTAAGCAAATCAATAATACCAATCATCGCCATTGGTTTATTAGATAAAATAAGTTCACACCAACGGATAACTGACTTTCTTAAAGCAGTTAAATCATATTCTTCATTCAATGCTATTGCTGTCTCAACTTGAGTTGTGTATGTACTTATCATTTCAGCAACAGGTTTAGTTAGTGATGCTTCAACCAATCGCTCAATAAACTGTTTTCTATCAATTGGCTTAAAATAAACATGTTGACACCTAGAATGTATCGTATCCAAGATTTGTTCTGGTTTAGTCGATAATAAAATCGCGATTGTATTCTCTGGTGGTTCTTCTAAAAATTTTAGTATACTATTTTCACCTTGAACAGTTAATTTTTCAAAATCTTCGATAATATACACTTTATAGCGTCCATCAATCGGCAATTGATTCATATAGTGTACGAGTCTTTCTATTTGTTCTTTCTTAATCGTGTTCTCATCAGAAGAAACATACATGAAATCAGGATGATTAAATGTATCAACTTTCAGTTCGCACTGGCTATCCTCTGCACACAAAATCAACTTAGCAAAGTTAATAGCTACATGTTTCATAGTTTGAGCATCGTCACCCTCAAATAAATAAGCGTGTGATAACTTATTTGAATGATATGCATGAGCTAACTGTTGTTGTTCATCCATGATTGACGACTCCTTCTTAATTTCTTATATAAAAAAAGACTACTCAAAAATTAGCTTGAGATTGTAGACATCTTACTTCAATCAAATTTAACAATGCGAACAGTAATCCTTTACATTAATACATATAATAACGAATTTCAATGCTATAACTCAAAGGATAAACCATGTTTTGAATGAATATGACCTCAATCCTAAGCTACATTTCAAAGCAGCCCAACATTGTAATTAAAATAATTACTATTTCATAACTGAATTGATTCCAGTACAGTCGCTATTAATCAGCTCTTCAACTTACATACACTTGATTTAACGACCATTTATTTCTATTTAAAATTGGTGAAAGGCCTCGATTGGCATAACAAATACTGTTGCTCCACCTACTTCAACTTCAACTGGATATGGAATATATGAATCAGCACTACCACCCATTGGAGTAATTGGAGAAACAAGTTGTTCTCTATTACCACAAGTGTTATCAATAACCGTTAATAGTTCTTCAACACGTTCATCATTAACACCACATAAGAATGTAGTATTACCGGCTCTTAAAAATCCGCCTGTAGTAGCCAATTTAGTTGCTCTAAAATTATTTTTTACGAGTTGGTCTGAAAGTTCTTGACTATCTTGATCTTGGACGATCGCTATAATCATCTTCATTTTATAACACCTCTTATTAATATTATATCACATATTTTTTAAATATTTGATGATAGATTGGTAAGCTTCCTCAACAACATTTTCCAAATCCTGATCCGCATTTACTTTAACAAAACGTTCAGGATCGCTATCGATGACTCTCTGATAACCTTCAATCACTTTCTCATGAAACGCCTTATCTTCCTGATCTAAACGGTTTTGATTACGTTGATTTTTAAGGATACGTTGATGTCCTACTTCAGCACTTACATCTAAATAAATAGTTAAGTCAGGATACAATCCATTTATTGCAAATTCATTTAAAGTTTTCACTTCTTCAATACCTATACCCCTTGCATATCCTTGATAAGCTAAAGAACTATCAATATATCTATCACATAGTACAATTTTATCTTTTTTTAATGCCGGGATAACTTTTTCAACAAGGTGCTCACGTCTTGAGGCTGCAAACAACATCGCCTCAGTTCGAATATCCATGTTATTTCCCTCTAATACAACTCTACGTATTTCTTCTCCTGTAGGAACTCCACCAGGTTCACGAGTTGTAATAACATCCATATCTGTAGCTAATTTTTGACTTACTTTCGATATTACAGAGGTTTTTCCTGCTCCTTCAGGCCCTTCAAACGTTATAAAAGCTGACATTTTATTCATCCTTAACTAAAAAATTTTGATCTTTCAAACCTTCAACTTTTATTCCGAGGTTTGAATAATGTTGTAATAATTTTATCATATGTGTCGTGATAACTTCTCCTCTAAACATTACTGGTATTCCAGGAGGATATGGCACAATATGCTGTGCTAAAACTTCACCTTCCGCTTGATGAATTGCTATCTCTTTTACTTTTGGAAAATGAACTGCCCTATACTCACTCGATGCTAGCATCAAATTCAATTTTTTAGGAGCATGTTCAGCTCGTTCAGGAATCTCCATTTCATTTATTGTTTTAATTAATAATTCAAACGGAAATACGTCATTTTCATGCCAAAGTGGTAATACTAGCAAAATTTGATGCTCATCAACTAATTCAACAAAAATATTATGATCTTCGAACCAACGTTGTATATCATACCCTTCAAAACCATCATAACTAACGACTAATTTAACAGCATCGTCGGGTTCACCAATGTTGAATCCTTTCTTTTTTAATACTTTTATAAAATGTTTTCTCTTTTCAAAGAATAACTCACTTTTAAATTCATTATAGAATTCTTGAGCATATTCCAAACTAGACATAACTAAATATGAGGGACTTGAAGTTTGAAAATAAGATAAATACTCTATTACTTGTGAACGTAAAGGCGCATCTTTATGTATAAATAAAACTGAGCCCATGGTTAAAGCTGGTAACGTCTTATGATAAGACTGAACCACATAATCCGCACCATAATTCATAGACGAAATCGGAAAACCTTCGAGATCAAAATGTGCGCCATGCGCTTCATCTACTAATACTGGAATGCCATTATCATGTAATTTATTAATGAAATTTCCAATATTAAATGTTTCTCCGTAATAATTTGGATATGTACAAATACCTAGCTTATAATCCTCAATCACATCTTCTAGTATTGGTTCTACATATTGACATGTTAGGTTACTTTGATGCATAGCTGTAAAAGTAGCTTGTGCTTTTGCTAAGTCTAACCCATGGAAAACTGATTTATGAACATTTCTACTAATAAGATATCGTCCCTTTTTCTCTGAAAATGCCTGTATCACAGAGAGTATCCCTGAAGTAGTCCCATTAATAAGCAAAAATGCATCATAATCATCGTGTTTTTTAAAATGAGACATACTTTCTAAAATGATATCTTCTGGTTGATGCATATCATCAAGTCCCGTAATTTCTGTCATATCCATATTAATTTTTAGTTGATTTAAATTTCCTATAGTCATGTTCTTATGTCCTGGAACATGCATTGAAATAACTTTATTATCAATTAACTCTTCAAGTTTATTTGTTATAGGTTTTTCCATCTTATCCACTCTTTTCTATTCTCCCAATGCAACACTTCTACCTAATATGAGATAAATCATCATCATGTTGATTAACCCAATTTCTCTTTAATAATCCCATCACATAACAATCTCTATACTCTCCACGTGTATAGAAATGTTCCTTTAATGTACCTTCAATCTCGAAATTATTACTTTTATAAATGTGAACAGCTTTTTCATTTTTAATGTCTACATATAAATATACTTTATTCATATTTAATACTAAAAATGCATAATCAATTGCCATTTTGAAAGCTTTTTTAGCATAACCACGATTCGCAAATTGAGGATCTATAATAATTAAAACTTCACAAGTACGATGTATAAAATTGATTTCTAATAACTCTACTACACCGATAGATACCTCATCTTCTTCAATGATAAATCGTCGCTCAGATTCATCTAAAATATGCTTTTTATAAAGATTCTCCAATTCACTAAGTGATTGATAAGGTTCTTCAAACCAATATGACATAATTGAATATTCATTATTTAAATGATGTACGAAAGGTAAATCCGTTTCCTCTAAAGCTCTTATAATCATATTAATGCTCCTCAAAAATTTACTCATTTACTACTAGTGTATTAAAAAAGCATAAATTTCTCTAATACTTCACTAATACTAGAAAAATTTATGCTCGTTCTTTCTTTGAAATAATTGATCTTTACTCTTTTAAATCTCTTTATTTTCGCATAAAAAAAGAGACCTTGCGGTCTCGATTCGGCTCATCGCATCCATACGATTTATTTGCCTGGCAATTGGTTCTTAATGGCTTTGGCCATTAAGTAAGTAAAATTAAGTATTAAAAATACTTATTTTACTTTAGAACGTAAGTCGGCTACCTTCGGCGCTAAGGTGCTTCCTCTGCTTCGAGAACAAGCGCTCGCATCTTTCTTCATTTGCGTCTCTCTCTAACTCGTTTAGCTCGACTAAACTCGTGGCGTTCTTTCCTTAATTCATCAGCTTCAAACGCTTTCTCTTCGCAGAGAATAGTTCTCCTCTATAGCTATGGCTCTTGATAATTTTCTATATCTTTATTTTTTCGCATAAAAAAAGAGACCTTACGGTCTCTCGTTTTGCCTGGCAACGTCCTACTCTAGCGGGACGTAAGCCCGACTACCATCGGCGCTAAGGAGCTTAACTTCTGTGTTCGGCATGGGAACAGGTGTGACCTCCTTGCCATTGTCACCAGACAAATGAATGTGTTATACATTCAAAACTAGATAGTAAGTAATGATTTTGCGTCGCAAAACATTTTAATATTGATTAAGTCTTCGATCGATTAGTATTCGTCAGCTCCACGTGTCACCACGCTTCCACCTCGAACCTATTAACCTCGTCATCTTCGAGGGATCTTATAACCGAAGTTGGGAAATCTCATCTTGAGGGGGGCTTCATGCTTAGATGCTTTCAGCACTTATCCCGTCCATACATAGCTACCCAGCTATGCCGTTGGCACGACAACTGGTACACCAGAGGTATGTCCATCCCGGTCCTCTCGTACTAAGGACAGCTCCTCTCAAATTTCCTACGCCCACGACGGATAGGGACCGAACTGTCTCACGACGTTCTGAACCCAGCTCGCGTACCGCTTTAATGGGCGAACAGCCCAACCCTTGGGACCGACTACAGCCCCAGGATGCGATGAGCCGACATCGAGGTGCCAAACCTCCCCGTCGATGTGAACTCTTGGGGGAGATAAGCCTGTTATCCCCGGGGTAGCTTTTATCCGTTGAGCGATGGCCCTTCCATGTGGAACCACCGGATCACTAAGTCCGTCTTTCGACCCTGCTCGACTTGTAAGTCTCGCAGTCAAGCTCCCTTATGCCTTTACACTCTGTGAATGATTTCCAACCATTCTGAGGGAACCTTTGAGCGCCTCCGTTACCTTTTAGGAGGCGACCGCCCCAGTCAAACTGCCCGCCTGACACTGTCTCCCACCACGATAAGTGGTGCGGGTTAGAAAGCCAACACAGCTAGGGTAGTATCCCACCAACGCCTCCACGTAAGCTAGCGCTCACGTTTCAATGGCTCCTACCTATCCTGTACAAGCTGTGCCGAATTTCAATATCAGGCTACAGTAAAGCTCCACGGGGTCTTTCCGTCCTGTCGCGGGTAACCTGCATCTTCACAGGTACTATGATTTCACCGAGTCTCTCGTTGAGACAGTGCCCAAATCGTTACGCCTTTCGTGCGGGTCGGAACTTACCCGACAAGGAATTTCGCTACCTTAGGACCGTTATAGTTACGGCCGCCGTTTACTGGGGCTTCGATTCGTGGCTTCGCAGAAGCTAACCACTCCTCTTAACCTTCCAGCACCGGGCAGGCGTCAGCCCCTATACATCACCTTACGGTTTAGCAGAGACCTGTGTTTTTGATAAACAGTCGCTTGGGCCTATTCACTGCGGCTCTTCTGGGCGTGAACCCTAAAGAGCACCCCTTCTCCCGAAGTTACGGGGTCATTTTGCCGAGTTCCTTAACGAGAGTTCGCTCGCTCACCTTAGAATTCTCATCTTGACTACCTGTGTCGGTTTGCGGTACGGGCACCTGTTATCTATCTAGAGGCTTTTCTCGGCAGTGTGAAATCAACGACTCGAGGAAACAATTTCCTCTCCCCATCACAGCTCAGCCTAACGAGTGCCGGATTTGCCTAACACTCAGCCTTACTGCTTGGACGTGCACTCCAACAGCACGCTTCGCCTATCCTACTGCGTCCCCCCATCGATTAAAACGATACTAGGTGGTACAGGAATATCAACCTGTTATCCATCGCCTACGCCTGTCGGCCTCAGCTTAGGACCCGACTAACCCAGAGCGGACGAGCCTTCCTCTGGAAACCTTAGTCAATCGGTGGACGGGATTCTCACCCGTCTTTCGCTACTCACACCGGCATTCTCACTTCTAAGCGCTCCACATGTCCTTGCGATCATGCTTCAACGCCCTTAGAACGCTCTCCTACCATTGTCCGAAGGACAATCCACAGCTTCGGTAATATGTTTAGCCCCGGTACATTTTCGGCGCAGTGTCACTCGACTAGTGAGCTATTACGCACTCTTTAAATGATGGCTGCTTCTAAGCCAACATCCTAGTTGTCTGGGCAACGCCACA
>ERZ1031373.111-NODE-111-length-14579-cov-8.570504_pt1 | contig 14579 bp, 12 predicted proteins | sample MGYA00516733_ERZ1031373 | MGnify/ENA primary metagenome ERZ1031373 (study PRJEB33718, sample SAMN03159865) | human skin metagenome | collected 2014-02-25 | study: EMG produced TPA metagenomics assembly of the PRJNA266117 data set (Human skin bacterial metagenome...
CTAGATCGCTCGTCGGCAGCGTCAGATGTGTATAAGAGACAGTTCCACTCCCCCGCCTGAGGAGGTGCCGTGGCGGTCGAGAATCCTAGGGACGTGTATAGCGGGGCCTCACCAACGAGTTCTCCCTCGTCCTGCCCATCGGTACCGATGTTGAGAACCCTCACGATCCCGTCCTGACAAGTTTCGCTGACCATCCATCCGGGAACAGCGATGATGCGATAAATATCACTCGCCTCGACCGGAATGGGCTCCTCGGGCTCGGTCCACACCGGGTGATCTGGCGGTAACGCCAGTCCCAACATTCCCTTTGCCGCCCAGTAGGGGGATCCCACTCCGGAATAAGATTGGGCCATCGGTCGGAACTCGTGAAACCATACCATTGTGAGGATGTCAGCGCTGGTGACCCCGTGATCGAGGAAATGGCGCACTGTCCCCGAGCAGATTCGCCTGGTCAATCCCGGCGATAGGGGCGAAACCTTCATGAATACCCCTGCCCATAGGGGCGCGCACGTGCACCACCGATATATGAGACTACGCCTTGGATAAGCGGGGCAACTCCCCGACTGCCTCCCACGTCGGCCCCGACGAGGTAAGGGGCGCCCTCGAGATAGCGTGCCAGCCGGGGCCCATGGATGTCCGCAAATTTCCTGGCCACGTCCCAGTCCGGGGCCAGGAGGGTCCACAGTGCGGGCAACGTCTCCATCGCCCATCCGACATAGCGATCGAAGCATCGTCTCGGTCCGTCGCTTATCCATCCGTCGCGGCGATACCACTGTTCATGACGGGCGCGGTGCCGTCGAACTAGATCCTCATCCCACTCCGCGCAGGAAAGTCTCGACGATAATCTGGAACCAGATCCAATTGTTGTCGGGAATCTGAGGACTTCGTACGTCCTGAAACCATTCGACCGGCTGTTCCAGCGTCTGCGGGGGACAAGTGTTCCCAAATCCAAGGTTTGGCGAAGTGAAGCAACAAAGCAAGTGAACATGCCTCGACCACTGCCTGCCGATGCTCAGACGGGCGTAACCAACGCTCGCTGGATTTGGGATCGACGCCGTTGGCCCACCACGACGCCAGCTCATGAAGGGCTTTCCCCTGCTCCCCCACGAATCGTGCCCCCGCCAACGGTCCGACCCGGGCGAATCCCTCCAGTCCGTCGACGTCGGTTCCCAACCCCCCAGGTGCACCCGGCATAGCAATCCGTGCATGTCCCAGGGTCGCCTGCGCGATCGCGGCATCCAGGAGTCGATCAGCCAGTTTGCACCAGTACTCGCGTTCCTAAACTCGTTTCGATCATGCGAGCGCTCCCCAACGGTCATCTTCGAACCACTGTTAGATAAAGTTGCAAAATGCCTGTATCGTCAAATCGACACTATCGGTAACCGCTTTCCCGTAATCTGCTAGGAACCCATACCCATCCGCGTGGCACCGTTGTCACACTTGCTCTAGGAGCGCGATTAATGTTCGACATCCCGTATCAAGTCCCTTCGCGACGGACCTTCCTATCCTTGTCCGCACTATCAGCCATCGCGATTGCCGCTTCCCCTGAGATGCCCGATGCCTTCGCCTCACCAGATCCCGATATTTGGTCGGCACTGTGCGAAAAATGGACCGACATCATCACTGGACGCAACGCGGCCAAAACCGCTGATCCACGAGCTCGTGCGATCATCGCTAAGACCGACAAAAGGGTGGCCACAATCCTCACCGACCTCGCATCTAGCAGCAGTAGGACCACTGTCCTACTCTCCGCAAACCTGCAGAAGGAAGAATCCTCCTTCATTACCACAACCGCCCGTGCCATTAGTTCCATCGCGTGCGCCTGGGCCACTCCTGGTTCCGCTTACCATGCCGAACCTCATGTCCTCTCTGCCTGCATCGACGCTCTGAAGGACTTCTGTCGTCTTCGCTACCACCCCTCACAGGACGAGTACGGCAACTGGTGGGACTGGGAGGATGGCGCATCCCGTGCCATCGGCGATGTCATGTGTATCCTGCACGACGCCCTGCCCACAGACGTCATGGCTGCAGCAGCAGCCGGCATCGACCACTTCGTCCCCGATCCTTGGTATCAGCAACCAGAATCGGTGAAACCGACCGCCCATCCCACACAACCGGTCATCTCGACCGGAGCGAACCGAATGGACCTCACCCGGGCTGTGATATGTCGCTCAATTGCCACTGGCGACGAGTCCAAGCTCCGCCATGCGGTCCAGGGGCTCCCCGATTCTTGGCGCACGGTCGCCGAAGGCGACGGCTTTCGTGCCGACGGCGGCTTCATCCAGCACTCTCACGTCCCTTACACCGGCTCCTACGGCGACGTATTGCTGAGCGGCTTGGCAATGCTGCTCCCATTGGTGGCGGGGACACGCTTCGACATCACCGACTCGGCACAAGCAAATCTCCTCTCACAAGTGGAGCGCGGCATCGTGCCCGTGATGTATGGCGGCCAGATCCTCGACTGTGTGCGCGGCCGCTCCATCTCGCGCATCGATGAACCCGCAGCCATGCACGGCATGTCCATCGCACGATCCATGTTGCTCATGGCCAATGCCATCCCCGCTCACCGTGCCGAACTGTGGCGGGGAACCGTACACGGATGGATGACCCGCAACACCTTCGACCACCTGAGTGAACCTGCCTCGCTGAGGGATATCGATCTCTTCGACACCGCCGCCAATGTCCGACCGATACCAGAATCGTCCACTCCAACCTATTTTGCCTCTATCGACCGGCTGGTGCACCGAACACCAAATTGGCTCATCGCCGTCTCTAACTGCTCGAACCGCATCTCGTGGTACGAGTATGGCAACTCGGAAAATGAGTGGGCGTCAAGGACCAGCCAAGGAATGCGCTATCTTATGTTGCCTGAGGACATGGGCCAGTACGAGGACGGGTTCTGGGCTACCGTCGACTACTCCGCACCGACGGGCACGACCGTGGACTCCACTCCGTTGAAACGCGCCGTCGGTACCGCGTGGGCAGAGAGAACCCCCGACAATGAATGGTCCGGTGGGCTGGCGTCAGGAGAGTGGTCTGCCGCCGCCTCACAAATCACCTCTCAGGACTCCACCTTGAAAGCCCGGCGGCTGTGGGTGGGGCTCAAAGATGCCTTGTTGGAGCTGACGACCGATGTCTCCACCGACGCTTCCAAGGCCACCACAGTGGTCGAACACCGCAAGGTCGGTAAGACACCGCCGGAACTGCTAGTCGACGGCATTACCATCACATCGAAGACGTCTTTCGACAACCCCCACTGGGCACACCTGCGCGGAGTCGGTGGATACGTCTTCGCCACTGACGTCGATCTCACCGCTCAGTTGGAGAAAAGGAAAGGCTCATGGATCGACGTCAACCCGGCACGCACGGTCAAGGGCTTCAACGAAGCCATTGAGCGCAACTACGCCTCTCTCCACGTCACCCACCACAATCGTCCGGTGGCCTGGGCCGTGTTGCCCACCGCCAGCCGATCCCAAACGATGGCGCTGGCTCAGCGACCTGTCGACAATCTGTTCATCGTGCTATCGAACGACCGTATGGTGCAGGCTGTACGCTCAACCGGCTGCTTGCTCACAAAAGACCCCACTGTGGTTACCACCTATGCCTTCTGGAAGCCCGCCACATGTGCCGGGATGACGGCGGACGCACCCGCCATAATACAGACGCAGGCCCAGGGAAGCCGGGTCGAGGTCATCATGTCCGAACCCACCCAGAAGAGGCCCTCACTCACCGTCGCCATCGAGGGCGTTTGGACAGTTGAGAACTCCAGCGACCGCATCAGCGTCAGCCGAAGTGACAAGACCACGACGTTACGCATCAACACCGCAGACCTAGGCGGCCAGTCCATCAGAGTCACACTGTCCCCTGCGCTGCCCAAACCGACAAAGCCAAGCCTCCGTGCCTCGTCCTACCCCCTCGGGCTGCCGCACACTAGCTCCTGAGCAATAAAAGTAGGCCCCTGGTCGGTCAAGCTCGCCCTGCGGTACTGATCGACCAGGATTTCCCCGACCACCTTGCTACCTACGATGTAGCGGGCCAAGTCGTTACGGCCCCGTCACCAAGACGACGAAGCTCCTTGCCGACAGAACCGGCCGCGTATGGAGTGAGCATAATGTTGGGTAACGTCCACAACGGCGAATCGGGAACGTTGGCCTCAGGATCTGTGACATCACATGATGGCATTGATTCTGTCACGCTGGAGCTCGGCGATGAGAGCATCTTGGCCACAGATGGCGCCCCGCGCGGTATTAATGAAGGCGGCCCCATCTTCCATGGTAGCAAAGTCTTCGGCTCCCAGCATGTGGTAGGTCCGCGGGGTCGACGCCGAGTGCAAAGAGACTACGTCGCAGGTACGCATGATGTCCTCGATGTTTGCGGCAGTGACGCCGAGTTACGGGCCTGTGCCTTGTTGAGATGGTGGGAGGACACCTTAATGTCATCGTGCAAGGGGGCCAGCATGTCAATGACCCAACGCGAAATTCGCGACACCCAATGAGTCGATCTGCGCACCATACAGCCCGACTTCCGTGAAGTTCCCCAAAACGTCTCCTCCTTGGCTCGGTTCTCTATGTACCGACGCCGTGATGGGAAGACCCCTTCTGGCAGCCAGGATGATCATAGCTAAAGAGCATTCAGCAACGGGTTCGGCATTGAGCTGGATCTCTGGGAAGAGACTCTCACCCCTCGCTCGTAGTTCTGCATTCCAATAACATCCTTGACCGAGCCCCCGAGTGAATCACCATCTGCAACCGTGGCGTGTAATCCAGCAGATCAGTGAGCTCGCCAGTCTCCCATGCGGTGACAACAACCTCTGCATCCTTGAGCATTTGGCGGCTCTACGCAGATGCATGGAACTGCGGGTCGGGGTCTATCTGCAATTCCGCCAACTCACCAAGACGCTCCATGGCCTCAACAGTGAAAGACATCGGCTTGTACCGGTCCAGAACGGACAGCACCACACAGGGTCTTGTCATTGCTGGTTTCATCCTTTCGGTCCACCATCGTCAACTTCGGATCATTCGCCATCTTACTCTTTACAAGGAACCCGGACCCGTCTTAAACGAACGTGAGAAATCGCTTTCACCGCCCCACTAGAGGACCGCTTCGAACACCAAAATTGACACCATCATCAGGGGAACATTGCTAGGCTCGATCCGACTCGTTAGGACGACGGTCCCCTCGTCGATATGCCGCCCGTAGCCTGTTAGAACCGATAGAGTCTCCCCCCGTCATCGAACAGGAGTGTCCTTGGCCACAGCGTCTCGAGTCCTCACGGATCGGCGCATCGGGTGGTCCGCCCGCAGCTACGGGAAATCGTGGCAACTCGTCGCCGTGGCCGCCGACCGCTAGACAACCTTGGACAATACCCAATGTCGGAGATCGAACATGAGCAATGAAGCACTCAACACTGTGTTGTCACATCTGGTCATCCCAGTAGTCGTCATCCATGACGCCGCCACTACCCCAGCCGTCACCGACGGGCTGGTCGTCGGTGGCCTTCCGGTCGCCGAGGTGACCTTCCGTACCGATGCCGCCCCAGCCGCCATCGAGTCCATGGCCGGTGACGGCCGGATCACCGTCGGCGCCGGAACCGTCATCAATGCCCGCCAAGTCGATGAGGCGGTGAGCGCCGGGGCGAGCTTCGTCGTCTCCCCCGGCCTCTCCCGCGAGGTCGTCGATCGATGTCGGCACCATGCCATCCCGGTTCTGCCGGGGGCCATCACCCCGACCGAAATTATGGCTGGCATCGACATGGGACTCGACACCTTCAAGTTCTTCCCAGCCGGCACCTTCGGCGGTGCAGCCACCATCGCGTCGCTGGAAGGCCCTTTCCCGCACCTACGTTTCGTCCCCACCGGTGGGGTCAAGCCGCACAACCTCGCAGATTTCCTCTCCCGCGCCAATATTCCTGCCGTCGGAGGTACCTGGCTCACCCCGGCTGATGCCGTCGCCGCCCGGGACTGCCACACCATCGCCAACCTAGTCCGCGAAGCCGTCGATAGCGCCCACCACATCGTCAAGGAGCAGTCATGACTAACCCCGTCACCCTTCGCCCCGCAGATCAGTGCTGTTACGACATCGTCTCCCTCGGCGAAGTAATGCTGCGACTCGACCCAGGTGAGCGTCGCATCCGTACCGCTAGGTCCTTCGACGCCTGGGAGGGCGGCGGCGAGTACAACGTCAGCCGCGGCTTGTCCCGCGTCTTCGGGAAACACGCCGCCGTCATTACCAGCCTCGTCGACGATCCGGTTGGACATCTTGTCGGTGACCTCATCACTGCTGGTGGAGTCGACGACCAGTTCATCACCTGGGTGCCCTCTGACGGAGTCGGCCGCACAGTGCGCACTGGACTCAACTTCACCGAGCGTGGCTTCGGTGTCCGCGGCGCCGTCGGGGTCTCCGACCGTGGCCATAGTGCTGCCAGCCAGCTGCGTGCCGAAGACATCGACGTCGACCGTCTCTTTGGACAACTGGGAGTGCGATGGCTACACACCGGAGGCATCTACGCCGCCTTGTCACAGAGCAGCGCTCAGACCGCGAAGGCTGTCATGGCAGCTGCCCACGCTAACGGCACCGTTATCTCCTACGACCTCAACTACCGCCCGAGCTTGTGGAAGTCGATCGGCGGTCAAGAGGAGGCACGCCGTGTCAACCGCGAATTGGCGAGGTTGGTCGACGTCATGATCGGTAACGAGGAGGACTTCACGGCGTGTCTGGGATTCGAGGTGGAGGGCAACGACGAGAACCTCTCCCATCTCGACGTCAACTCGTATGCCACCATGATTGACAAGGTCATCGAGAAATTCCCGAATATCTCCGTCGTCGCCACGACCCTGCGTCAGGTGCGTACTGCTAGCCGTAACGACTGGTCAGCTATTGCGTGGTCGAAGGACACTGGTTTGGTCCGCTCGGTCGAACGCCCCAACCTGGAAATCCTCGACCGCGTTGGCGGTGGTGACTCCTTCGCAGCTGGTCTCGTGGCTGGTCTTATGGAGACTGGAGACCTGCAGAAAGCCGTCGAGTTGGGAGCCGCCCACGGCGCTCTGGCCATGACGACGCCCGGCGATACCTCGATGGTCACCCGCTGCGAGGTGGAATCGTTGGCAGCAGGCGGATCTGCACGAGTGAAACGCTGATCCGATCCGTGGCAGGACGGCGAGCCGTTCGCCGTCCTTTCAGGCTATAGCCCCAAGTGGCTCCCGGGACGAGTAGATTTGTGCTTACCGTCCCGTCATGACAGGAGCCATCCGTGAGTGATCCCCGTGCCGTCGATCCCACTGCCCGTGACATTGCCGAGAAGCTAGCCCCGGCCTACCGCACCATGCTCGACGCGATCGCACAGGTCGAGCCGCGGATCGCGGAGGCCACCCGTGCTGAACTCACCGACCAGCGTCATTCCCTCAAACTTATTGCTTCCGAAAACTACGCATCCTTGCCAGTTCTGGCGACCATGGGTACCTGGTTCTCTGATAAGTACGCCGAAGGTACTGCCGGCCACCGCTTCTACGCCGGTTGCCAAAACGTTGACACCGTCGAGACGATCGCCGCCGAGCATGCCTGCGCTCTGTTCGGCGCTGAGCACGCTTACGTACAGCCCCACTCCGGCATTGACGCCAACCTCACCGCCTACTGGACGATCCTGGCCCACCATATCGAGACCCCAGCCCTGTCAGAATTTGGCGCCCGCACTGTCAATGACCTCACTCAAGTTGACTGGGACACCCTGCGTCATCGTTTCAATGACCAGCGGGCGATCGGCATGAGCCTCGATGCTGGTGGCCACCTTACCCACGGTTTCCGCCCCAATATCTCCGGAAAGATGTTCGACCAGCGCTCCTACGGCACCGATCCGCAAACGGGCCTGCTCGACTACGACAAGGTCGCTGAGCTGGCCCGCGAGTTTAAGCCGCTTGTCATCGTCGCCGGATACTCCGCCTACCCGCGCCGCGTTAATTTCGCAAAGATGCGCGAGATTGCCGACGAAGTCGGTGCTGTGCTCATGGTCGATATGGCCCACTTCGCTGGCCTGGTAGCTGGCAAAGTCTTCACTGGTGACGAGAACCCCATCCCCCACGCCCAGGTCGTGACGACGACGACCCACAAGTCGCTACGCGGACCGCGCGGCGGCATGGTGCTGACGACTAAGGACTACGCCGACGACGTCGACCGCGGCTGCCCAATGGTGCTCGGCGGCCCGCTGTCCCACGTCATGGCTGCCAAGGCCGTCGCTCTGGCAGAAGCGCGCACCCAGACCTTCCGCGACTACGCTCAGCGCGTCGCCAATAACGCGAAGGCCCTAGCCGAAGGACTCATGAAACGTGGCGTCAAGCTCGTCACCGATGGGACTGACAACCACATCAACCTGCTCGACGTCACGACGAGCTTCGGGCTGACCGGTCGTCAGGCCGAGGCCGCGCTGCTGGACGCCGGTGTGGTCACCAACCGCAACTCCATTCCGACTGACCCGAACGGCGCCTGGTACACCTCTGGCATACGCATCGGCACCCCGGCACTGACCTCCCGCGGATTCGGACCCGACGAATTCGATCAGGTCGCCGAGCTCATCGTCACTACCTTGGAGGCCACCACCCCGATGACGGCCTCCACCGGCAAGCCCGGCAAGGCCAAATACCAAATTGCCGACGGTGTGGCGCAGAAGGTCCATGACGCCGCCGACGAGCTGCTGGGCAACTTCCCCCTCTACCCAGGGCTGGATTTGGCCTGACGGGGCTCAATCCCCCTTGATTCCTAGTTCGGGGATTCTCACCAAGTATCCACTCACGAAATTTCCGCACCGTTTCGATCGGCGGTCCACGTTCTGCAAAGAACAGAACATGGGCCGTCGATTTCTCGTCGCTGCCCTTTTTCTTCGCTCCTGTGGCTCCCTGACCCTGATCCTGCGACCTCGACAGCCTGGGGACGAGACGCCCCAATCGTCCATCTCATCAGACGGAGCCTTATCACACGCCCACGCCGATAATTCAACCGGCCCACTCGTTTCTGATCCGTTTGTAAAGATACTTATTTTCGGTGCAGAGTGGCCCCTTCGGGGCTAGCATTCCCGTGCTAGACCGGGTGGTTCCGTCACGAGGAGGTTCCCATGCAGGAAGGTGATTCTGTCACCCCGCACACCAGCACCACCGTTGATAAGGGGGATGCCGGCTACGACAAGGCCTTAAAGAACAGGCACCTGCAGATGATCGCCATCGGCGGCTCAATCGGCACCGGCTTGTTTCTGGGTACTGGCGGACGCCTTGCCCAAGGTGGCCCCGGATTGGCGATAAGCTACGCCGTCTGTGGCATCTTCGCCTTCCTCATGGTGAGGGCCCTCGGTGAGATGGCTATTCGTCGTCCGTCCTCAGGCGCCTTCGTGTCCTACGCGCGTGAATTCATGGGTGAGAAGGGCGCCTACGCCACCGGATGGTTCTTCTTCCTTGACTGGTCGGTCACGGTGATGGCTGACATCACCGCAGTGGCGCTGTACCTGCATTATTGGACGCCCTTGCGTGCCATCCCACAATGGGTGTTAGCGCTCATCGCCCTCGGCGTGGTGTTTACCCTCAACATGTTGAGCGTGAAGATGTTCGGCGAGGCCGAATTTTGGTTCGCTGCTATCAAGGTAGCCGCGATCATCCTGTTCATGATCGCGGCCATCTGGGCCATCGTCACGGGTGCGCGGGTTGGCAACTACACCGCAGGCCTTCACAACATCGCCCAGCATGGCGGATTCTTCCCCGCTGGGCTGGCGCCGGTCTTTGCACTCACTCTGGGAGTGATCTTCGCCTTCGGCGGCACCGAGATGGTCGGCGTAGCAGCAGGCGAGACCAAGGATGCGAGCAAGATCTTGCCCAAGGCCATCAACTCGATGATCCTGCGTATCTTCGTCTTCTACGTCGGTTCGATCATCTTGATGGCGCTGGTACTGCCGTACACTGCCTATTCAAGCAATGAATCCCCGTTCGTCACCTTCTTCACCGGAATCGGAATTCCCTACGCTGGTGACATCATCCAGGTAATCGTCCTGACGGCTGCCCTCAGCTCGCTCAATGCTGGCCTGTACTCGACCGGACGCACCCTGAGGTCATTGGCGGTTGCCGGCGAAGCACCAAAAGCCGCTGCTAAACTCAACCGTCACCACGTGCCTTCTGGCGGCATCGCCATGACCGCCGCCCTCGGTCTGCTGGGCGTTGCCCTCAACGCCTTCCTCCCGGATAGCGCCTTCGAGATCGTCATGAACCTCGCCGGCATCGGTATCGCCGGCACGTGGGCGATGGTCCTGCTCGCCCACACCCGTTTCGTGAGCGCAGTGAGGCGGGGCAAGGACAACCGACCGGAATACCGCATGCCTGGTGCCCCGGTCACGAACTACATCTCATTGGCCTTCCTGCTGATCGTCGTACTGTCGAACGTCACTTCGGAATCGGGGCGCTGGACACTAGCCCTCTTCGCCCTGGTCGCAATTGCCATGGTCGCCGGGTGGTACGCAGTCCGTAACAGCATCAAACCCGACCTGCTCGACAACGTGGTTCCAAGCGATGAGGGGATGTGAATGATGCAAACCCACGTTCTCTACACCGGCGGAACGTTAGGAATGGTGTCCACTCCTAACGGCTTAGCTCCAGGTGCTGATCTGACGGGTTGGCTTAACCAATTACTATCTGGCACCGAACTCGCCGGAACCTTTGAGACCCTGAGTTTCGAGCATCTCATTGACTCGGCCAACGCCACTCCCGATGACTGGCGCCGAATTGTCGACGATCTGTGGGAGCATCGCGACGATGCCGACTCATTCGTTGTTCTTCATGGAACCGACACCTTGGCCTACACCTCAGCCGCGCTGTCCTACGCCCTTACCGAGTTCGGTAAGCCGGTCGTCGTCACCGGAGCACAGTACTCATTGGGAGTCGTCGGAACAGATGCTGCGCCAAACGTCACGGGAGCGCTGCGAGCCGCCACGAGCGGGCGCCTCAACGGGGTCGCGGTCTTCTTTGGCCACAAACTGCTGCGTGGCAATCGCGTCACGAAACTCTCCTCGTGGGCCTATAACGGGTTCGATTCGCCCGCCGTCCCACAATTAGCGCGCACCGGAGCACCGTGGCAATGGGTCGAGAATGAATCGACGGGTTGCGGTTGGCTCAACCCCGGCCCATACCAGCGTCACGACGTCCTCGTCGTTGATCTATCTCCGGGCATCAGCGCTCGACGCCTCCGCGCCGTCCTCGACCCTTTGCCCGAAGCCGTTATCTTGCGCGCATTCGGAGTCGGAAATATCCCCAGTGATGAACCCGGCGTCGTCGACGCCATCCTCGATGTCATCTCCGCCGGCACCCCCGTCGTCGTCGCTTCCCAATGCATGCAAGCTGATGTCCAACTGGGTCAATACCAGTCAAGTCATGCCCTCACGGAGGGCGGAGCTGTCAGCGCCCATGACATGACTCTCGAGGCTCTCTATGCCAAGCTAGTCTTTCTGCTCTCTCAAGGGCTGCACGGCAAAGAGCTCAAGCGATGGATCGAGACCGACATCGCTGGTGAGATCAGCGTCTAATTATCACACTTTCCCACCAAGGGCCCAGTTTTGATGCACGTTCGTCGCAAAAAGTGTGAGATTTTCCGCTAGCACTAGCTAACGGCCTGTCCGTGGACAATCATGGAGGCATGGTGGGTAAATATGAGGGCATCGCCGCCCCCTTCGTGCCGCACCCCGAAGTGGCCGACGAGGTGGGTTCGACATCCACGTGAGGAGAGGCATTGATGGTCAACAAGAAGGTTCTGGTCTGCTGCGGCACTGGCATCGCAACCTCCGTCCAAGTGGCGAACAAGTTGCAGCGGATGCTGCGTGATCGGGGCATCACCGCGACGATGAAGGAATGCAAAACGGCCAACGTCCCCGCCCAAATGACGACATTCCAGCCTGACGCCATCGTCGTCACCACCGCTATCACCCCTCCAGATGAGGAGATCAAGGTCTACCGAGGCACGCCGCTGCTCACCGGTGTTGACGCCGAGGAACTCGCAGACCAGATCGCTAGCGACCTCAAAGCCTGACAGGTCACTAGCTGTCATTGCTGCAGGTGGAATAGGCAAAACGTCTCATTGCCCGTCGCCTACCTCATGGGCGTAAATACACATAAGTGCGTAACTAACTTGGTTAGTCCCCCGAACTGTCGGGCAGAACCGAACGTATGAGCCGACCACCTCACCCCGATCAGACGCGCAAAGGTGTCCGGGTCCGCTGGCCGTGTCGAAGGACACAAGTCACCGGTCGAAGCCCCCATAGGAAAGTAAAACAATGCCGACGCCCCGTCTTATCGTGGCCGACGTGACGGCCACCAGCCAGAATGACCTTTACGCCCAGGTCAATGATCGTCTCACCGCTGACAACATGGTGAAATCCACATTCCTTAACGCGGTGAGTGCACGAGAGAAGAAATTCCCCACCGGGCTTGACTTCGGCTACGTGTCCATCACTATTCCGCACATCGATCCCGAACACGTCATCTCCCCGGGGCTACTGGTATGCCGCAATAGTGCATCGACAACCTTCCACGCCATGGACGATCCCGAGCGCAACCTCGACGTCCAGCTCAGCATCTGGCCCCTAGTCACTGACCCCGGCAATCAAATCGACATGCTCGAAGCTGTCATCACACTCATCCAAGACGAGTCGTCGTACCGCATTCTGCTGCACGGCAGCCACGCGGAGGTCGCGAATACACTCCCGGACGTCCTCGCAACGGTAGAAGACTGACGGTGTTGTGTCAGGGCGAACACCGAGATCACCGGATCTAACTACCGAGGGACATAACGACTGCAATCCCGCAGATGGGGTAGGGGACGCGAATGCTATTCCCCAGACACACTATGGTGGAACCATGACTGCAAAGCTCATCCTGCTCCGCCATGGCGAGAGCGAATGGAACTCCAAGAACCTCTTCACCGGCTGGGTGGACGTCGATCTCAACGAGAAGGGCGAGGGCGAGGCTCGTCACGCCGCCGACCTGCTCAAGCAGGAAAACCTCCTGCCCGATATCGTCCACACCTCGCTGCTACGTCGTGCTATCCATACCGCCTACCTAGCCCTTGACGGCTGCGACCGCCATTGGATCCCGGTGCATCGCTCCTGGCGCCTCAACGAGCGTCACTACGGTGCGCTGCAGGGTCTCAACAAGGCTGAGACCAAGGAGAAGTACGGCAACGACCAGTTCATGGCTTGGCGTCGCTCCTACGATGTTCGTCCACCGGACCTTGACCGCGACAGCGAATTCAGCCAGTTCCATGACCCGCGGTACGCCGACATCCCGGCGTCCGAGCGTCCGGTCGCCGAGTGTCTCAAAGACGTCGTGGCCCGCATGGTGCCGTACTTCACCTCTGATATTGCTGCCGACCTTAAGGACGGCAAGACGGTGCTCGTGGCTGCTCACGGTAACTCCCTGCGCGCCCTCGTCAAGCACCTCGACGAGATCAGTGACGAGGACATCGCCGGCCTCAACATCCCGACCGGTATCCCGCTGTTCTACGAGCTTGACGACAACCTCAAGCCCGTGACTAGGGGGGGCCGCTACCTCGACCCTGAGGCCGCTGCCGCCGGCGCCAAGGCAGTCGCTAACCAGGGAAACAAGTAAGCCTGCCCGCAGGCTGCTGAAGCTGCTTGATGCAACTCGACGGTGCCGCCAGAAATATCGGGGCACCGTCGAGTTGCATGAAGCTAGAGCTTTAGGCAATAACGCCGAACTCGTAGCCCTGGCTCTTGAGCCACGCGAGGATGGAAGGCATGGCTTTAGCCGTCATCTGTTTGCCGTAGGTGTCGTGATTGAGGATGACCACGACGTTCGGGTTATTGGACTCCTTAATGCTCTTCTTAACCATCTGGAGATATCCAGGAACAGTCGTGGGACGCTGGGCGTCAGCATCTCCACTCATCGCGTTCCAATCGATCCAGCCGACCCCGCGCTTAGCCAGCGTAGCGTCAGCCTGAGACAGATTAGTCCAGGACATGTGGCCGCCCGGGTAGCGGAAGGCCGAAGAGAAGTAATTCGACCCGAGGATGGCACGACTCTGAGCCATTGCCCAGTCCCAGTCACAACTGATGTGCTTGGCCTTGTTCGCAGCGCTGCCGTGGTACAGGTATTTGTAGTCGTGGGAGTACGAGTGGATGGCCAGCGCATTGCCCATCTTGAGCGAGCGGCTGAGCATGTTCTTGCCCACGTCACGCATCTGCGGGGGGATCATGAAGAAGGTGGCACGAGCACCTGCCTTCTCCAGATTATCCAGCTGCTCGCCGGTGAATTTGGTCGTTGGACCGTCGTCAAAAGTGACGAAAACGATCTTCTTGTTCTTGGGCTGGGTGGAAGGCTTCTCCAACCATTGATTCACCACCGAAGCCGAGTAGACATACTTGTCGGCAGCCCTGCCGTGGTTCGTCCCCGCTTCCAGACCGTCGATGTCCTTGACGACAGTGCCCGGAACCTTAAGCGGGGAGTAATTCGACGGCGGCTCAGCGCAGGCGGGCTTGGTGACGGCCGCACCAACACCGAATACGCCGGCGGGCACCGGACCGCTCGGCAACCCCGCCGGGGCAC
>ERZ1031373.120-NODE-120-length-13425-cov-4.535602_pt1 | contig 13425 bp, 14 predicted proteins | sample MGYA00516733_ERZ1031373 | MGnify/ENA primary metagenome ERZ1031373 (study PRJEB33718, sample SAMN03159865) | human skin metagenome | collected 2014-02-25 | study: EMG produced TPA metagenomics assembly of the PRJNA266117 data set (Human skin bacterial metagenome...
AACTTGGAAGACAGGAAAGACCACGTCTTATCCTTGATGGTTTCAAGGAAACCGAACGGAATATCCCAGAATTTGGAGTCCTCGCGGACACCATCAATCTTGCCCTTAATCGGGTCTACGATTTTTGCCCAGACGCCCCTGGCTTTATCAGCAATCCAGTTGAAAAGCCCACCCAACGGGCCACCAGGCCCACCGTTGCTGCCACCTTCAAAGACGCCGCCACCAAACTGAAGATTCGGCGCGGTAGTCATTGCCCAGTGGACGTGGTGGTGGTGCGGCCCGGCCTGGGCCATCGTGTAGAACGAGCCGAATGGGCCTACATTCTGGCCGTTCTTAATGTTCCCCGACCAGCCTGGCGAATCATAAATCAGCTCGGCAGACCCTGGGTAGGTTTGCGCAATGTCGTGCGCTAGGGCGAGCTGCTGCGGGGTGTTCCCGTGGCCGTTCGACCAGTCAGATGCCAACCCGGCACCGTGCATGCCACTGTCACCAGGCCTATAGCCGGATGTTAGTTGGAGCATCGGGTACTTGGCTCGAACGATGTTGGCCATCGCACCAATCACGCCACCATTGGCAAAAGCACCAAGAGTGCCGTGAGACAGCCCAATAGCCATCTGGTCCTTGTCTAGCTTGCCTGCCTTAGCCATAGCATTCATGCGGTCAACGGTCTTCTTACCACCGACGGCGCGAGTCCACTCCGGACGCATGATTGCCTCACCACCAGAGAGATGGATCATCCCACCAGTCGGTGAGTAAAAGTCATGCACGTCGCGGCCCGGGGTGTAGCCGGGAAGCACACCACCCTGGGCATAGGCACCAAGCTGACCTAAATCAACCTTGTTGACCGTATCGATTCCTGGCAGGAAGTCGGCAATGGCATTCCAAGCCTTGAGGATGCCGTTATTCCAGACCGTATCGATGACGAACTTCACCGGTTTGGCTGCTACAGCACGCAAACCATCCCAGATACGTCCGATACCTTCAACACCCTTGCTGAACCAATCCTGCAGGGTATCCAGACCCTTACCGAGCGGGGCGAACACATTGCCCTCGATGAACTCCCACCCTGCACGCAGCAGGGTCTGGAAGCCATCCCAAACAAACACAATGGCGTCGATACGGTCACGGAACCAATCAGCCACCAAGCCCAGAGCAACACGCCACGGCTGGAAAACATAGGCGTCAATGAACTCCCACCCAGCCTGCATAGCCTCTTTAAGCCAGTCCCACACCTCACCAATAGCGGTGGCCATAGCCTGCCAGCGGTCACCAATCCAGGCGAAAACACCCTCCACAATCGGCTGCATCGTGTTCTGCGCGAAACCCACAAGAGCTTCCCACACGGGCTTAATAACGTTGTCCCACGCGAACTGGATAGCAGTGGACAAAAGTTCCCACTGAATCATCAACGGGGCTAACACCACAGTAGCGATGACACCAATCGTGGCCTGCGCTGCCTCAAGCATGCCGTCAAAGACCGGCTTAATGTAGCTATTCCACGCAGTAGAAAGAGCATTGGTGAAAGCATCCCACTTCTCCTGCACCCATTCCAGGCCATCACCAACAGCATTGAACGCAGCCTCACCAAAAGTTTTCAGACTACCGGTGAAAGTCTCCCAAATCTCCCGGCCCTTCTCGGTCTGCGTGAAAAAGTACACAAGGCCCGCCGCCAGGGCAGCAACAGCAGACACAATCGCGACGATGACGTTGGTCTTCAGCGCAAGGTTGAATAGCTTAGTTTCAGCGGTCGCAATCTTCGTCACTGCCTGGTACACGCCCACAGCAGCATTCCAGGCCTTAATCGCCCCAACAGCAGCAGCGATAGACCCGGCGAAAGTGCCCAGGGTGACAGCCAGCGGGGCCAGCCATGCCTGATTCTTCTGTGCCCACTCGCCAAAGGATTGAAAAGCCGGAATGAGGTCATCTACTAGCCACGCTGAAACAACCTCAAATTTACCGGCCACAACATCCAAAGCCGGGGCAATGCTATTGAACAACGCCGTCGCCACCGGCTCCAGTGCCAGCATCGCCTGCAGCTTGAACTGGTCCCATCGCTCCGCAAAGTCAGCGGTCTCCTCAGCCAACCCGCCAATCGTATCCTCAGTGGCGCCGGTCGCGTCCATGAAATCCTCCACAGACAGCGTGCCGGTCTTCACCGCGTCCACGAACTGGGTCGCGCCACGAGTACCGAAAATGCTAGAGGCCATGTCAATCGCGGCGGCATCATCACCAGACTGCACCAAGTCCTCAATCGACCCGATGGTCTCCTTCAGCGCGGCAGGCGCATCACGCCCCTCAGACGCAAACTCCGCCAAGGCACGCTGCATCGACTGCAGAGTCTTATCCGCATCCAGGCCGGCCTTATCCATCTGGCCCACAAGGGCAGCGGAATCAGCCATCGAGAACCCAAACCCGCGCAGAGCGGGGCCAGCCTTCACCGCAGAATTCGCCAACTCGGTAACGGTAAGACCCGTTGCCTGCGAGACCTGGAACAGCTCGTCCAATGCGTTAGGCATGTCCTTGGCTTCAATACCGAAACCGTTCAGCGCCTGCGACACCTCATTAATATCAGCGTCCACGCCAAGCTGCTGCAGCTGCAGGAACTGGGCCGTCATCTCCTCAAGCGGTTCACCCGTCAAACCAAGGCGAGTATTCAAGTCAGCCAGGGTGGAGCCAATCGCCCCCATGTCAGAGCCCACACCAATCGACTCCGCGGCGACCTTACGCATCGAATCCTGCAGACCCTCAAATGCCTCACCAGACGCGCCAGTACCCGCACGAATCGTGTCATACGCGTCATCAAACTGCGAGCCCATATCCACAAGCGACTTACCAGCAGCAACCGCACCACCAACAAGGGCAGCAGCACCCGCCGCAGCCTTCAGCTGCCAATCCTCCAACAGCTTCGACTGCTCAGCCGCATACCCCGCCGCATCACCAGCGCCACGCAAAGACTTCGCGGAATCATCCGCACCGTTAGCGGCCTGCTCCTCAGCATCCGCCAACCTTTTCGCGGCACGCGCAGACTCCTCCTGCGCATCCAGCAGCTTATTGTGCGCCTTACGCGAATTGTTCGATGCCGTCTCCGCCTTCGCCTGGGCGCGCAGATACTGTTCCTCAGCCTTCTCAGCAGCATCCCCGCCCTTAGCACGCGCATCCGCCAGCTTCTTCGCAGCCGACTCCAGCGCCTTATCAGCAGCCTCCTGCTTCAGCTTCTCGGCACGGTACTTAGACTCCGCCTCCGTCAGCTCCTCCGCCGACTTCTTGACACGGAAATTAGCCTTTTCTACCCGCTCCGCAGCCTTCGCAGCGCCATCGCCGATGCCCTTCTCGACAGACTTGCCGAACTTCAGGGACATCTTTTCCAGAGGCCCACCCACTTCGCGCTGCAGCTGCTGAGAAATACCAGCAAAAGACGGAATAACAGGCATGGCAGCATAGCCGACCGAGGCCATACGAAACCCCCTTCGTGACGGGTGAACCAACAAACAAAAACTGGGGCAAAGAAAAGACCACCCACCCGTGTAGGGCAAGGTGGTCACATGCTGCGAATCAGACGCCGACGCCGCCGCTCCGCAGCCTTAATCCGGGCCTTCTTTGCCTCCAAAGCCCGGCGTTTCTTTTCATCCTCACGCCGCGTCAACATCTGATGCGTCTCACCAGTCACAGCCTGGTAAATATGCGCCAAAACAATCGTCTCCGACGACAAGCGATCCACATCAGCAATCGCACACCAGAAATGACTAGAAGCCTTATCAAGACTGTCAACAATGAGGAGTAGCCGCCGCAAAGTCAGCTGCGACGGCCCACCATGAGGCTTATAAAAATCCCGGTAATCAATACCAAGCAGAAGGAGATCCATCTCAACCTCATCCTCATGGCGGCGAATCTCCGGAAGAAGGCTTAGCCTTCCCCCACACCCATCGCCTCCTGGTAGGCAGGCCACAGCGTCTCAATCATGTCACGCGTACGCAGACCACCACGCAGCAGCATATTCCACTGCGCCGGGCCAAACGTCTCCTTCAGCATCACACCAATGTTCTGCTGTTCAAACGCGATGTACGCCTCAGCGCTGGCATCCATGATGGAGGCAGGCGCGGTGATTTCATACTCGCGTTTATTAATGGTGACGGTGAACTCGACCTGCTCAATGAGCGGGTCACCTTCCTCGTCAAGAACCTGAATCTTGTTCTTCGCTTCGGTCTCAGCGGTCACCTTGGAGGTCTTACCGCTGGTGGTTTTCTTGGTAGTCATGAGGGTTCCTTTCAACTTCAAGACTTATCTGGGGTCGGGGTTTTCACTTCCACCCTGCGGGCATGGCTTATGCCCCTACCGGGGCGCTGCCGGGCATAGGGGAACCAGGCAGCACCCTGGTCAGGGCACAAGTCACGCCAGGGGTGTATGCGGCCGGTGTGAGGAGGAAAGGACCCCGAAAAATGTCCCCACACCAGCCAAACACCTACAGGCTAGGCAGACCCGCTAGCAGAGCTGGGCTTATCATCAGCGATGAAATCATCACCGTTATCGGCGACCTCGCTAGCCTTACCGGTCACCGGCTGGAACTTCTTCGGGTCGGTAATCTTGCCGTCCTCAACGAAGACCTTCGGAGTGATGTCCTCCATCGTGCCGTCCTCCTTAATCTGGTAGTAGCGGGTCTCAAACACAGCCTTGTGCTCGTCAGCGACATAGCCAACGTTGACGGAACGGCCCTCAACAGCCATACCGCGGCCAACGTTCTCCATACGGTGGTATGCGCCCTGGCGGGTCGCATCAATCTGCACAACACCGTTCTGCAGCTTGTGGACAATCGCGGTACGCAGCTCCGCGACCTTGCCGGAGTGCTTCTTAATCCACACGCCGTCCTTGTAGACGTAGTCAGGCCACGCGATGTAGCGAGTGACCTCGTTATCCTCAAGGGTCTCGTAGGTGGAATTGAGGTCTCCCGGCTTGAACTGGCGGGCAACAATACCGAAACCAGCACCATTGGTGGTGGTCTCATCGACAGTGCGGTTTACCGGTACGGAAGCATCGTCAACAAGGACACCAACAGTGTGCCAAGCAGTGCCAAAAATGCCGCCCTTACCAATCTGGGCATTAAGGTCACGGGAAACGAGAACCTGCAGATCCTCAAGTGGTTGAATGTTTTCTGGATTACGCAAATGTGCCATTACCAAACAGCCTTTCGTGGCATAGCCACCCTATAGGTGGCGGATGAATAGAAACCGCCAAGCAGAGAATCAGGCCCGCCTATGATTCCCGCACCTGGCATGACAGAAAGCCCCAGCAGCACAAGCCCTGGGGTTAACAGAAATGAATCAAGCTGACGCATAGCCTTCATGGCCTGCGGTAGCGTCCTGGCCTGCACCCGAATGCGCACGGTTTCCCGCGTCCATCCTTTACTGGTGACAGGCGTGCCGTCGGATTGAACCACGACCATCGGCGGGGATGACCTTGGGTTCCACTTTTCCGGAAGCACCTCGACAACTTGGTCGGGGTTCGGCACCACTTTCTCAAGCCGGTCGATGACCTCACCGACGGCATCCTGCTGCTCCCAACCGCCCCACATGACGCTAGGCCTCCGGGTAGCGGGTGGTCTCAAGACCAGCCTCAGCAGCAGACCGTGTGAGCACACCGTCCTTAGCCTGGCGGGCCAGCCCTGACGGGTGAGCAATCACCACAGTTGACACAGGGCGACCGTCCCTAGCTATGTGGTCATTAACATGAACTTCCACGCCGTCGGGGACGTTGCGCCGAACATTCGCGGCAACTTCCTCAGCCTTATCATGAACCATGCCCTTGTACTGGGGAAACAGCTTCGCGACTTCCTCCTTGTTCAGGTGGAAGGTGACCTTTCCCGCTTTCGCCATTAGGCCTCCTTCCGCTCAATGAGGAACCGCACACGGGGGCGATGAAACTGATTCCAAGGACGACGACCATAAGACCAATCAAACGGAACGTTCGTCACCTGATACTCCGAACCCCGGCACACAACGAGTGCGCCTTCCTCAACCACAGTGCCTGGTGGTGCAAGCACTTCTAATGTGGTCGCGTCGCCGTCCCACACCCCTGAGCCGTTGAGGTCAACCTGCCCCTGCAGGCCAACAACACAGCCAGGAATCTTGTAACCGGCGGAGTCCATAATCAGATTTCCGCGTTTGTCGAAACGCTCCTTGCCCTGAACAAGAATCGTTTCGCTCATCGCCACCACCTCTCCGGCCAGCGACGAGGAAGCGGAAACCGTCCGCGGGCACCGCGCTGCCACAAACCAAGAAGCTTCAGCAGCTCGTCCGTGAGCCGGACACCACCCCATGACACGGAATCCACATCGGAGAACGTCACCGAATCGGACTGCGGCCCCGTCGTGGACGACACCGACCGCATCCCCGCATGCCCACCAACCAACGTGGCGGCAGACACCATCTCCAGCACCACGCGACGCGCCGCAGACTCCAACCACGGAACAGTGGCTAGCTCCGCATCAAAGTCACGACCCGCACGCAGGAACGCCAGGCGAATAAGCTCAACTGAATCATCAATGAGCACGGCCAGGCGCTTCATCTCATCCTTAGTCAGCTCACGGGGCAGACGGGCAGCTACATACTCGGTATCAATCTCAAGCATGCTGCACCTCCCTTACCTATTGGGTAGCGGCGATGATGTCCTTCTTCGACAGGCCCTTAGTGACAATCCCTAGGGATTCGGCGTACTTGCGCCAATCATCAATCGACGCAGCACGAGCCGGGCGCTCCACCGAACCGGCAGACTCATCCGCCTTCGGCTCCGGCTCCGGCTCTGCTTCCTGCTTAGGCTTGGCCACCGGCTTCTTCACCGCCGCCGCAGCAGACGAATCAACCAGCGCGCCACAGGCCTTAAGCCACTGCGCGGTATCCTCATCTACCTCAACGACAGAACCCGGGGGATGCACAACATCCTCCGGGCTCCAAAACTTCGACAAAGTGACCTTAACCATTAGGCGATACCGGTCAGCTTGACGACGGCCTTCGGGTTATCGACCGCAATGGCACGCTTGCGTACCAGATCGGAACGCCACGACATGGTCGGGCCACCAAGCTCAGACTGGCCACCCTCGGAGTACAACGGCGTCGCGGTCAGCGGCATCGTGTCCGACTTGAAGCCAACGCCCTGCGCCTCAAAGATGTACGCGGTACCTGCCTCAATCAGACGCGAGGTAGCCACACGCAGCGTGCCAAACAGCTCAGTCGAGCGGAGGCCACCAAAGATGGAATCACCATTCTGGTCAAGGAAGATTGGGTTATCCAGAGCAGCGTTACCGATGTAGTACTTCTGCATCGTCTCGTTGCGCACCAGCTTCGTGTAAGAAGCCGGGTGCATCAGAATCGTGTTCGGCTCATAGTCGAACTGGCGATTAACATCACCATCCTCATGGGCGGACTGCACCAGTTCAATCGCATCAAACACATCCTTAACTGGGTCGCCACCAGTCCACGGGGCAGAAGCCTGTAGCTCCGGAACCTGCGCGGCCTCGAACACGCCCAGCACAGCGTTAATACCGTGGCGGATGACGGTCTTCTCCAGCGCCTCAATATGGCGGTTAACCTGGTCAACCTTGTTCTCATTCTTCATCTCATAAGAGATGCGGATAGCCTCACCGGACTTGATACCGTACGCTGCGCGCAGAGCACCAAGCTCCGGGGCAGACACCGGAATCTCACCAAACTCGGCAATCTCCTCAGCATCATCAGCAAGATACAGGCCAGCAGCCTCACGGAACGCGACAACGCCCTTATTTTCCTCAGCCTGACGGAAGAACAGGTCTTCCAAGAACTGGCCCTGCAGTCCATCAATCACGCGCTGCGGGATGAAGGTCGGGTCTTCCAGCATCTCAGATACGGTCAGCTTCGGGCCATCGTAGGCGCTAGTAATGAGCTCACTCATTCTTAAATCTCCTTCTCAAAAAGATTGGGTTTAGCCCGCTGCTGCCGGGGCAACGACCGGGGTGACAAGGGTGGTCTTGACGGTCTTGCCAGCACCAGGACGGGCAGCAACACCAACAAGCAAGGAACCAGTAGCGGACACCTTGCCATCAGCAGCGGCGTACACCGCAGCACCCTGCTTAATCGCGGTAGCATCACCATCAACCTCAAGCGGGACAGTCGCCGGCCCGATGTGGACAGCAACAATGTTCGGCGCGTCCAATGCCAGAGTGTTGGTCGGCTGCTCATCCTTCGGAGCAAACGCATTCTCGGTGACAGCACCAAACACAGGGCCAGCAGCGGCGGCGTGCTTCACACCGTTCTCGCCTACCTGTACGAGACGGAACTTAGTGACATCTTCCTCGGCCTTGTAGCTAATCGGGCCGGAACGGAAAGTAGGATTCGGCATTACTTCTTCTCCTTAGTGAAAGTTCTTGCGGGAAAGAAAGCCGACCTTGTCGGCCTTCGCGGACAGATTCTTAGACGGCTCCGGCTCCACGTCCTTGCCGTAGCCAATCTCCGCACGCGGGATAGTGCCAGCAGGATTAGAACCGTAAATGTCGCGGGCGGCTTCAGGGTCGCGCTTCATCGCAGCAATCGCCTTAGTACGGCGTGCGGCGGAGATGCGGCCTTCCTTAATCCAACCGTCCACCTCAGCAACGAGGTCGTCTTCCTTCTGCTTCTCCATTGCCTTCCAGCCGTGCTGGGCAGCAGCCTTAAGCTCGGCGTAGGTCTCCGCATCGAGGGTGACAGTGTCATCCGCCGGTGCCGGGGTCTCCGGGACGGGAGTTTCCTCAGCCGGGGCATCATCCTCAGTTGCAGCTGCGGCCTTCACCGAAACAGGCACAGTCAGCTCCACCGGGGCATCCCCACCGTTAGCAGTAACAGTGAACTCCACCGCAGTGTCCGGCTCAACACCAGACGGGGCGGTCACCTTAAGAACACCAGTGTCCTCAACAACCTCACCAGACCAACCATCCGGCGTGCCAGTCAGCTCAAACGCCACACCAGCCGGAACCTCACCAACCGGAGCAACCTCAACCGCACCAGTCGGAACAACAGCCGTATCCTCCGGGTAAGCAAGGTCAACAGTGGCAGTCACCGTGACCTCCTCATTAAAAAAGCCGGAGAGTGCGTTCTGCACATCCTCCGGCTTCTTGCCCAGCTCCTGGGCAAGCTGATTCAAGATACTCATCTTGTCTCCAATCTGCCCATCACTGGGCGTAGTAGAAATGTCCCCCGATACCGACCGGGAAACAGGCGGCGGCGGAGCCGCAGCCCGGTTAGCGAACTTGAAACGACGCTTCGCCAACGACGCCGACGGCTCCGGAGCGGACGACTTCTCCGACACAATCCCATCCGCCAGCCCGGCGGCCACAGCCTCCTCCGCCGTGTACCAGGTCTCCGCGCTCATCGCGTCCAACCAGTCCTGTACCTCACCACCGGCCTTACCGGCGTAGATGCGGGCAAGCTTGCTATCTTGCCGCTCCAGGTCTTCCAGCGTCTTGCGCACATCATCCGCGTTGCCGTCGGTAAACGTCCACGCACGATGGATCATGAGCTCCGACGACTCCCGCATGAGTACGCGGTCAGCACCACCGACCGCAATGAACGATGCGGCAGACGCGGCCAGTGATTCCACAATCACAGTGACCTCACCGTCATAGCCCTTAAGGGCGTTCATGATGTCAATACCCTCGTACACATCGCCACCACCAGATGAAATGCGCACCGTAACGTCACCGGAGATTTCGGAGAGCTGAGCCATCACCGACTTCGCAGTAATCGCATTCTCAGGCTCCCAAAAATCCGGCCCAATAGGCCCATACATGAGAATCTCGTTCATGCTGTGCCCCCTTCCTCACTACTCGTAGGTTGTTCCGCATCACTCGACAGCGTGACCCCCATCTGTTCCTCCAGCTGCTGCCTCTCCTTCTTCGACTCCAACGCGTCCGTGAGTTTCTGCTTAGGCGGCAGCGTGTACCGACGACGCAGGTCTTCCTCCAAATCCTTGTCACCAAGAATCAGGCCGGCATTCTTCAAACCAGCAAGGTCAGCGGCGCTGATTTCCTTACGGGATGCAATCGGGTCGAACGCGATACGCGGAACCAGGCCCGTGTGCTCAGGGAAAGCAACCCGAACCAAATCCTCCACAATGTGCTGCGTAGCAATATCCGCCAGCCACTCCGCCGTGGTCTGCAACGACTGGATAAACAGGTCTGACTGCGTCTCAGCCAAAGCGTATGAACCGCCTTTGCCCTCAAGGTTTAAGAAGTGCGCCAACACCGACTTGGCAATCATGCTGTCGTGGTAATTAATCGCCTCACGCGGGCTAACCAGCTGACCTGACGTGCCCAACAGCTGAAGCTTCGCACCAAACGGAATCGACGCACCAGAATGCTCACCAGCACGAAAACCCTCAACAATGGCCTGCCCATCCTCAAGGTCTTTATCCGGATCCATCGCCACATCCGAACCCGTATACACCGGCACGCCCATACCGTTACGGTCCAGGGTGTTCAGCTCAAGACGCAGCAACGAATCCCGAAGCTTCCAATGCTTATACGCCGGACGCAACACCGACTTACCAAGCCACTGCGAACCCTCATCATCAAAAACATAAGCCACAAGCCTGTCCACCGGAATGACACACTCATCATCCCCACGCGAGCGAGACCCCAACGGCGTCTGACGAATCGACGCCAAGCCGCCATCATCATCCACGTTGATTTGGTCAATCGTCCCCGGCCACCGAGGGGCCAGCTTCACAAGGTGCTCACGCCCATCCAGCCCCGGTTCGTACACCTGCTCAAAGAACATGTGCCCAAACTGCAAAGCCTTCAGGGCTTGCTCTAGGTGCTTCTCCCACGACACCCGACCAGTGCGCGGCGCAAACGGCTTATTAGGGTCTTCACCCTTCGCCCGCAGCCGCAAGTCCTCACACACCGCGGCCACAATCTCATCCGGCGCACCATTCGGCTCCACGAACCACGTAGCACGCCGAATCGGCAACGTCACCGCACGCAACACCGACGTAACCTGCGCATCCTCACGGCCCATCTTCGCAAACACCCGCGTCGAATGAGGAAACCGAAGCTCCCAATTATCCTCCGCCAAAGCAAAGTTACGGGTGGCCCTAGCATGGCCCACCTCGCGCACATTCAAACCAGCCACACAGGCCACCTCCCTAGAAACTCATCTCAGACACACGACGCTTCTTCTTCACAGCACGCGCCGAACTCACATGACGACGCTTCCGCTTCACCTCAACCTCAACACCACCAACGCCGAATTCCTGCAGCCCCCACACCGCAAGCGACGCAGCCACAAGCACAGTCACATCACCCGAATAGCGGTCAAGGCTGCGATACCGACCATTCTTCGACCGCTCCTGCGCCACCCCCAACGCATCCAACCAACGCTGCGAACCATCATGCGCAATACGATTCTCCGCCCACATACGCAGAAACAACTCATACGCCTTCGACACCTGCCCACCACTCAACGTCTCCGGAGCCACCCCAATACCCCGCAACGGCTCCACCAACGTCGAACACTGGCCAGACGGGTCAAGCACCACCGCCGACGGATCATTAAGCTTCACCGTCGAAGCAACCTTCTCAACCACCAGAGCGCGGTCAAACTCCTCATACGGAGCAAGCGACAAATAAACCCTGTCACCCCACTGAGCGGCAGACACAACACCCACAGACTCACCATCCGGGGTCACATCCACCGCCAAACACGACTCCCCCAGTGACGCAGGCATCAACGCAGACGCAGCAGACCACGATTCGTAATCAATGACCGGGACGAAGTCATCCACCACGTCACCATCACGAGGAACCCACTCCCCCTGTCCCAACGTCTCCACCAAGAACGGCTCAAGCAACGCCTCCGACGACCTCGCCGACGCAGCCTCAGAACGAACCTCATCCAACTGCACACCAGGACGAGGCTCATTCACCAACGACGGGTTCGCCTTCACCCACGTCGCCTCATCGAACGGGTCATCATCCGGCTCACGACACCACTCCTTGAACAGCATGCCTTCCGCACCGTCCATCGCAGCCCACCGCTTCGCTGAGAAAATCGCCCCGTGGAAATGCTCACGAATATTCACCGGCGACGAAATAAACACTTTCTGCGCGTTAGGCCGCGCCTTCGTGGTGTTGTTCATCGCCGCGTACACCTCATTGGGGAGGTCAAAGCACTCATCGAACACCAACCAGTCAAACGACAGGCCACGACCGGTCTTCTTCGTGCGTGTGCGGTAGTAAATCTTCGCCTTATTCGGAAACTTAATCGCGTCCTTGCCATTACCAAGCACAGGTTTCGGGAACTCCCCCGGGTGCTCATCCTCCCACCACTCCATGAGAGCAGGATTCGACTCAATAACATCCCACAAGCGGTCACGAGCATCCATCGCGGTATCCAGGAAATGCGCCGAATGCATGATGCGCTCCGCACCACACAAATAGATAGCCACCAACTCCAGGGCAACAAGCACTTCGCCCTTGCCGTTCTGGCGGGCCAGGGACACCACAACCTCACGCGAAGACCACATGCCCTCATCAGTCTGCAACAAAGCATCACGCAACAGGTCTTCCTGCCACGGATACAAGCTCAGACCTGCCCAGCGAACGAACTCACAAGCACGCTCCGCAAATTCAGCATCACCAGACGGCACATGCTGATGCGTCGGCGTCTGACAACCAATCAACCACGCAGGTTTTCCCACCAGACACCTCCACCATCTACTTCACGAGCTTGAAACCCCCGAACTTGTCCACCTTCGAGGCTGAATCAGCCCCAGACGAACCAGAACGCTGCCCAAACAAGTCCGGGCGCTCCTTCACCCAACCCCGAATCTCCGCCGAAGCCATCCGCTCCACCTTCACCGCCGGATGCTCAATCGGCTCCCCCGACTCCTTCGCAGCCACAGGCCCCTCAGCAGCAATAATCTCCCGCGCCTCACGCACACGCTCTATCAGCTGAGCCACTATCTTGACAGCACGAGCATCAAACTCATTAAGCTCCCTATCGCCCGCTAACGCCATTTCAAGGTCATCAACATCCATTCACATACCTCCATCGCTAAAAGGCCGTCAGAGAGCCGCGCAGGCCTGAAAAATCTGGAACTGAGTGCGGAGAGAGACGCGCTGACTCGAGGGCAGACGGGGCGGAGTCAGCCGACCAACCCGCCTAAGATTATTGGTGGCGGGTTTCATTAGTCGGGTTATGCCCAGACGAAGCCTTGACCTGCGGTTTCTCCACCCTTCGGCTTGGTGGTGCGTGGTTTGTCCCATGCGCCACCTGAGCGGTTGCAGGTGCGGTGCAGCAGCCGCGTGGCCTTCGTGCGCTGTTTGTCCTGCGCGTATTTCAGGGCGCTACCTGGGCCATGGTCGGCTTCGAGGGCTGCTCCGTCGAAGTTCTTGGCTGCGGTTTTAAACATTGGTTTGCCGCATTC
>ERZ1031373.131-NODE-131-length-12875-cov-24.651248_pt1 | contig 12875 bp, 12 predicted proteins | sample MGYA00516733_ERZ1031373 | MGnify/ENA primary metagenome ERZ1031373 (study PRJEB33718, sample SAMN03159865) | human skin metagenome | collected 2014-02-25 | study: EMG produced TPA metagenomics assembly of the PRJNA266117 data set (Human skin bacterial metagenome...
GATAGCGTAGCGTCTCGTGGGCTCGGAGATGTGTATAAGAGACAGATTATATTCTGTGTGATTATATAAATCACAAAATTTTTTTAGGGAGAGAAGTAATTTGAGAAAAAGAATGGATTTCGTGCCTAACAGGCACAATAAGTATGCCATTAGAAGATTTACAGTAGGAACGGCATCAATATTAGTTGGTGCAACATTAATATTCGGAGTGAATCATGAAGCTAAAGCGGCTGAGACTTCAACTGAATTAACTCAGGCACAAGTGGATGAAGATTGTTCGGGTATTACTGATCAAGGCCAGCAAGAAGAAATGTTAACAGAAACTCAAAACACACAAAACGACTATAACGAGCAACAACCAACTCAGCAAATAGACAACGATTGTATTATTGATGAAGTTCCTATGAACGAAGTTGAATATAGTGATGATGCATCATCCAAAGCCCAAGAAGAAGATGCTACATCATTAGAAAATGTTTCAACAGATATTAACACACGTAATACGGAGAATGAATCAGTTGACGCCCAATCAACTGATAACTGCATTGCAAATGAACAAACTTTTGACAACGAATCAGTGCAAGAACAAACAGATAACCAAGTGAACAACGACAATAATATAGATGAATTACAAAAAGCCCAAGAATATGAAACTCAAGAAGAAAATAATGATGCTAATCAATCATTGTCAGAATCAGCAGACTGTGAAAATGGTATTCAAGCAGGTTCTAACAATTACGATATAGAAGCAATAAGTGGTGTTTCCGAAAATAATAATGATGATTTAGATAATTCATCTGATGTCTCAGCTAATGGAGACGTTGCTGAAAATGTTTCAGCTTTAGATAGCAACTCAGATTGCGATTTATACGCGGATCGTAGCTTAGACTATGACACTGACTCAACAAGCAATGATTACAACACAGATAGTGATTACAATACAGATTGTGACTACGGCTCGGATCGTAGCTTAGACTATGATACTGATTCAACAAGTTATGATTACAACACAGATAGTGGTTACGACACAAACAGTGAATATAATACTGATTGTGATTACAACACAGATAGTGATTACAACTCAGACTGTGATTATAGCTCAGATAGTGATTCAGGCTTAGATTATGATTCAGATTCAAGCTATGATTCAGACTCAAGCTACGATTCAGACGCAAGCTATGATTCAGACACAGACTGTGATTACAACTCAGACTGTGATTCAGACTCAAGCTATGATTCAGACTCAAGCTACGATTCAGACACAGACTGTGATTACAACTCAGACTGTGATTCAGACTCAAGTTATGATTCAGATTCGGACTATGATTCAGATTCAGATAGTGATTTAGATTCAGATAGCGACTCAGATTCAGATAGCGACTCAGATTCAGACTGTGGTTCGGATTCAGACTGTGACTCAGACTCAGACAGTGATTCAGACTCAGATAGTGACTCAGATTCAGACAGCGACTCAGATTCAGACAGCGATTCAGACTCAGATAGTGACTCAGATTCAGATAGCGATTCAGACTCAGACTGTGGTTCGGATTCAGACTGTGGTTCGGATTCAGACAGCGATTCAGACTCAGACAGCGATTCAGACTCAGACTGTGGTTCGGATTCAGACTGTGACTCAGACTCAGATAGCGATTCAGACTCAGACAGCGACTCAGATTCAGATAGCGACTCAGACTCAGATAGTGACTCAGATTCAGACAGCGGCTCAAATTGTGATTCTGGTTCAGAACATAAAGTACCAGTAGTACCAACACAGTATCATGAAATGACATCTCATCATGACTCAAACCATCATTATAATAATCTAGTGATGGAGCAGCATCATAAGCAAGAACTACCAGATACTGGTTATGATGTGGCAAATAATGGTACGTTATTTGGAGGTATTCTTGCAGCATTAGGATCATTACTTTTAGTAGGAAGCAAACGTAGAAGTAAGAAATACTAAACCATCATTTACTATTTAATTTTTAAACCCGAGCTTTGTTGCTCGGGTTTTTCTATGAAATAAAACAAAGTAAATGTAAAATAGAATTGAACACGAATGAAGGAGTGAAGCACATGGCTTTAATGACATTGAATTATAGTTCACCGACAATAGGTATGCATCAAAATCTTACAGTCATCTTACCGGAGGACTCAACTTACTTTGATAGCTCCACTTCACCTAAACAACTTAAATCATTATTACTTTTACATGGTTTGTCGAGTGATGAAACCACTTATGTGAGATACACAAGTATTGAGCGATATGCTAATGAACATCAGCTCGCAATTATTATGCCTAATGTAGATCATAGTGGTTACGCTAATATGGCCTATGGTCATAGTTATTATGACTATATTTTAGAAATATATGAGTATGTACATCAAATTTTGCCACTCTCTAAAAAACGTGAAGATAATTTTATCGCGGGACATTCAATGGGTGGTTATGGAACGATTAAATTTGCGCTTACCCAACCAGATAAATTTTCCAAAGCAGCACCATTGTCTGCTGTATTCCAAGCGCAAACTCTCATAGATTTGGAGTGGATAGATTTTTCTGCTAAAGCTATCACTGGAGAGAATACTGATATTAAAGGTACAAATCTAGATACGTATCATCTTTTAGAACAAGCAATTGTTTCAAATGCGCAATTACCAGAACTTCTTATTATGTGTGGAACTGAGGATTTCTTATATGAAGATAATTTAGAATTTATTCGCACGCTTGATGAAAAGGGTATTGGTTATACATTCGAGGATAGCCCGGGTGAGCATAATTATGCATTTTGGGATAAGGCGATTAAAAGGGCCATTGAATGGTTTGTAGAATAATTAAAGTTGAATATTAAAATTTAACGATTATCTAAATATATTGAAATTTATATGAACTCAAAGCGCTTTCAGTTTGAAAATTCTACTCTGTGGTAGACACACAATATCCTAGTCATAATAAGATATTGTCTTATTGTATTAAGACAATGAATGACTTAGGTATAACTTTAGAAACACATATCGTATTAAGTATGACTCTAAAGATTTTGTCAGTCGCTACTCTTATTTTCTTGAAATTGATATAAAAGATTATATGATTACGCAAAGATATTTAGTTTATAACCGTAGTAATCTTATTTCCTAGAAAATAATTTATTTACCCCGTGTCATGATTAATTTGACGCGGGGTATTTGTATATAAGATTTTTACCTTGGAAAATTCAAAACCAAACGACTAAACCTAACTTTTAAAATGTAAAGAAAATGTAAAATTTTATAGAAAACTTAAAATAATTTACATTATATTGTTTTAAAATCTTGCTAAGTTTAAAATAAGAGTAATATATATTAGATGTTTTGAAGATTGGATTCTTTAACTAGGAGTGACGCCATTGTTGAAATACTATATTTCTACAGTTATATTCTTTATTGCTTTTTTATGTGTAAGTGGATTAACATTAGCTACTAATCTAGAGTCAGAAGCATCTGTTGTAGCTGTAGGTGATAACTTGATCCACCCTGAAGTCTATAATGATGCGAAAACAGGTAAAAATAGTTTTGATTTCAAACCTATGTATGAGCCTGTTAAAAAAGATATTCAAAATGCCGATATTGCATATGTTAACCAAGAATCTCCACTTGGTGGCGATGATAGACCTTATCATGGATTTAAGCGTTTTAATACACCAAGTAGTGTGGCTCAGGACTTAGTAGATACAGGCTTTAACTTTGTAAATGGCTCTAATAATCACGCAATGGATCAAGGTGAATCTGGTATAAACAACAGTATACATACATGGGATAAATTTAAAGACAAAGTTTTATTTACAGGTGTTTTTAACTCTCAAGAAGCTCGAGATGAGATTCCAACAAAAACAGTTAATGGTATAAAAGTATCAATGTTAAGTTATACATTTGGCACTAATGGTATTAAACCTTCCCATCCATACACAATTAATACATTTGATGAAACACAAATTAAAAAGGATGTTAAAGAGGCTAAAAAGCAAAGTGATGCAGTGATTGTATCAGCTCACTGGGGCAACGAAGGTCATCATATGGAAAATAAAACTCAAGAAAGATACGCAAAAGTCTTTGCAGATGCAGGAGTTGATGTAGTGTTAGGAATGCATCCTCACGTTATCGAGCCGGTGAAATGGGTGAAAGGGAAAGATGGCAATAAAACACTTGTTGCATATTCACTTGGTAACTTTTTAAACGGCCAAGCTACAGGTAATGAAAGCAATGATTTATTAGGGCGTCTTAATTTTAAATTAGTTAAAAATCCAAAAGGCGTTAAAGTGGAAAACGTGAAGTGGAGAAGTATGGTTAATCATTACGAATTAGCCAATGTATATGATAAGAATTCTAAAAAAGATTTTAAAATATATCCTTTACATGACTATACTGACAAATTAGCAGAGAAACATGGTTTACATTATGTTAATGGAGCAAATATGACAAAAGAAAGATTGCAAGACATTACTAAAGAAGTTATTGATAAAGAATTCTTAGATGATGAAAGTTTATAGAAGATATAGAAGTGCGCTTAAACGTCAAAACGTTTAAGCGCCGTTTTTATATAGTAACTTAAATTATTTAATGAATTCTATTGTAAAAGGCACGACATAGTCTTCACCTTTGAGTACAAATATGATTGCGACGATTGAATAAATGATCATTGCTATACCAAGGATGAACAATAAGACGACGCCTATAAGTACAAAGACTAAAACGGATGCAATAATTGTATAAATAAGATAACTAATTAAGTAATTAAGATAATTTTTACCTTGTTGATCGATAAAAGCAGAATCATCTCTTTTTAATACCCAAATAATGAGTGGCCCTAAGAAAGTTGTGAAAAATGATAATAACCAAATGACCATAGCAATCGTAGTTTCATTATCAGAAACATCTTTAAATGCATGAGGATTTTTAGATTGATTCACCAATTTCATATATCATTTAGCCCCTTTTTGTATGATTTACTTTAAATATATACATTTTAATTATTAAAGTAAATGACTAAATAATAGTAACTAAGGGTTATATTGTTCAAAGTAATTTTAATTATGTAACTGTTTCACGCGAAACGGTTACTTTATTGATAATGAAATCTGCAAGACACTACGAATATTGAATCATCCTTAATTTTGTATATTAATCGGTGTTCTATTGAAACTCTTCTACTGAAATAGCCTTCGTAGTTTCCTTTTAATGCTTCTGGTTTTCCAATACCATCGACACAACCATCTCTTGCAATACTTTTAAGTAAAGCATTCACTTTTTTAAAATAATTTTGATTGTGTTGTTGCCAATATTGATAATCTTTAAATGCTTGAGCTGTAAAAGTTACACTAAACTTACTCATTATCATCAATCTCTATTGTAATTGTTTGGTTATGATTCAATTCCATAATTGATTGATTTAAGTGAGACACATTAGCGAGATTGGATTGAAGGTACATCGTTTCCAACATCGCATTATAATCCTTTTCAGCTAAAATCACTGCATTTTCATTTTCCTTTGTCGTAATAGTGTAAGCCACACTATCCTCGTTCACTTTAGTAATAAGTTCTTTGAAATTCTGTCTAGCGTTTGAATAATTAACTGAAGGCATATTAACAGCTCCTTTAAACATTGTACAATTTATTGTACAATGCGTCCGCTCTGTTGTCATCAATATTTTTTGTCTATAAATCATATTGATGTTTAAAAATGATAAATTCGGACATACATCATATGTAACCATTTACAAAAGCACTTAATAGAACTAATCATTAATTTTTGGAGGAATGTTTCGCATGACTAAAGAAATTAAACAAAATGTTGGCACAGTTGAAGTTCCTGATACAGTTGAATCTGCAGTTGCTTTAGAGTATTCATTTGTAGAAGCATTAGTGAAATTAGACGTAAATGTAACTGGTATTGCAGATGATAACAATGTAGACAATTTAGACAGTGAAACTCGTAAAAATGTAGGTAGTTATCAATCAGTTGGCCATCGTCAAACACCTAGTGTTGATGACATTAAAAATGCTGAGCCACAAGTGATTTTCGCAGATGAGGATAGACATAAATCTATCTTTGAAGATTTAAATTCAATTGCACCTACAGTATTAGTTAAAAGTTTTGATGCAGACTATAAACAAAACAAAGAATCATTCGATTATATTGCGAAAGTTGTTTCTAAACAAGATGAAGGTAAAACAATTTTAGATAATCATGAAAAAGAAATTAAAGATTTAAGTTCTAAAGTACGTATAGATAAAGATGTTGCTACAATCGCTGGCGTTGTTACTGATCAAGATTTAATCATTCATGCTTCTAAATCTTATGTTGGTCAATTATTAGAAGATGTAGGTTTTAAAGCTGGTATTTCTAAAGAAAATGAAAATGATTTACCTGGATATATGGGTGCTGATTATCATAAATTACCTATTAGCAAAGTTGCTGAAGTTAATCCAGAACGCTTAATTGTTATGGTAGATGAAGATAACCAAAAAGATTTCAATAACTTTAAAGAGTCAGATGTATGGAATCAATTAGATGCTGTTAAAAACAATCGTGTTCATGAAGTTAATCGTGAAACATGGGCTAAACATCGTGGTTTAGTAGCAGCAGAACAAATTTTAGAAGACATTACACAATTTACTGAGTAATAAAACGTTTAATTGCTCAAAACAATAAAGCTTAAAGAAAATGCCCTCTTATCAATACATTGATAGGAGGGCATTGTTATGTCTCATTCAATTACAATGAGTATGAAATTTATTTATTTTGAGAAGCAAATGCTTTGGCAATTTCACTTAATTTTACTGGTGCATCTTCCACTGCCATTTTTACTTCTACATAGTGCATACGATCGCTATTTGAATTAATTTTTTCAAATGCACGCTTTAATTCCTCTGACGTGTTAACATCGTGTACTTCGACATTGTCTCCGCCAAATACTGCAGGTAAAGCTTTATAATCCCACATGCGTATATCATTATATGGTTCTTTCATACCATGAATCATTCTCTCAACAGTGTAGCCATCATTATTGATAACAAAGATAACAGGTTTCAAGTTTTGACGTATCATTGTAGATAATGATTGTACCGTTAATTGTAATGAACCATCGCCAATGAGTAAGACATTTCTACGTTGAGGGTCAGCAATTTGAGTACCTAATGTGGCTGGTAACGTATAACCAATTGAACCCCAAAGTGGTTGACCTATAAATGTATTATCTTTATGCATTGCTAAGTCATATGCACCGAAGAAAGATGTCCCTTGCTCTGCGATTAAGATATCGTCTAATTGTAAGAAATCTTGAATCATGTTGAAATATGTTTCTTGAGTTAATGGCTGATCACTTAGTTCATAATTATTCTTTTGTGGTCTTTCATATTGAGGGTAGTCGTTTTTATTTTCAAAATGAAGATCCTTCAAACCATGTACTAAGCTAGGTAATGTAACGTCATTCGCAACTGTATCATTCATCTTGAAGTTCTTATGATTAATCATCACGACATCATCAATGTCGAATTCGTAAGAGAAGCCAGCTGTTGCTGAGTCAGTTAATTTCGCACCGATATTTAAAATCGCGTCACTGTTATTCACATAATCTTTAATCTTATCTTCAGCAATTTCACCATCAAATACTCCAATATAATGAGGGTTTTCTTCATTAAAGGCACCTTTACCTAGTGATAATTGAGCGACTGGAATATTTGTTTGATTAACAATCTCTTCTAACTCTTTATGCAAGTTGAAACTATTAATTTCATGTCCTGCAATAATAAGTGGTTGGTTCGCTGATTTCAATTTATCTTCAATCATATCAATATATTTTTTAACATCTTGATGAGGCACGTCTTCAGGTTGGAATGTTTCTGAAACTTCGATTTCAGCTAATGCAACATCAATTGGTAAGTGTAAGTGAACTGGTCGACGCTCTTGAATTGCTGCATTGATCAATCTAGGAATTTCAGTTGTTGCATTTTCAGGAGTAATGTAACCTTGAGCAGTTGTAATAGGTTCGAACATCTTTCTGTAATCATCAAATGTACCTTCACCAAGTGAATGGTGTACAAACTTTCCAGCTTCTTCTACTGCACGAGTTGGTGCGCCTGTGATAGCTATTACTGGTACACGTTCGGCATAAGAACCTGCAATGCCATTTACTGCACTAAGTTCACCAACACCAAATGTAGTGACCATAGCACCTAAACCATTGATACGTGCATAACCATCTGTGGCATAACTCGCGTTTAATTCATTCGTATTGCCAATCCATTCTATATGTTCATGTGAAATAATATCGTCTAAAAAGGCTAGGTTAAAATCCCCGGGAACACCAAAGACTTTATCTACTCCGGCTGCATAAACTGCGTCCATTAAATATTGTCCTACGCGTTGTTTCATATTCAACTCCACCTTTGTATTGTATTTATATTACATCTAAAATATTATCTGTTATAATAATTAAAGTCAATAAACTTGACCTTTATTGAAAAGTTAAAAAAATCTGAAATTGATGACGAATAGCATTATTTTTATTATAATGACGATATTGAAGAGAAGGGAAAGTACACAAATGTCGATGAATAAAAATGATTATGAACACATGTTATTTTATTTCGCGTACAAAACTTTTATTACAACGGCAGATGAAATTATTGAAGAATATGGTATGAGTCGTCAACATCATCGCTTTTTATTTTTCATCAATAAATTACCAGGCATTACTATTAAAGAATTATTGTTAACTCTAGAAATATCTAAACAAGGCTCTCATGGAACGTTACGTAAATTGAAAGAAGAAGGTTTGATTTATGAAGAAACGTCTGAAGTGGATCGTCGTGTAAAAAAATTATATTCTACACAAAAAGGCGATGCGTTAATTCATAAGTTGAATAAAGCACAAGATGATTTATTTCATCAGACCAAGCAAAATGTTGGTAATGACTGGTATGCCATAATGGAAGAATTAGCGAATTATCGTGAAGGATTTAAAACAGTAGAACATTTAAAGGAAACTGATAAAAGCTGAGACTGTATGAATGACGGTCTCAGCTTTCTTTGTTTTCAAAATATATATAATGATGATTATTGGCTATTCTTTTTAATTAGACTTACAACTAATGCAATAAAACCTACTGGGATTAATAAAATAAGTAATGCAATTAACCCTAAAGCACCTAATACCATTGCGATTCCTCCTCATTTGGTTTAGTTACTTAATTCTAGGTTAATTAGGTAATAAGTGTTATTCAATGATTTGTAGGTTAACTTTCAATAATGTAAGAAATAAAAAAGGTAAGTATGTTTTAAATGTTTACTACAACTAAATAAAAAAGTATTGCTTTTAACAGAAAATGGTATATTATTGTTTTATATTAATTCATTTTTAAGGGGAAATGGTATGAAAATATTAGGACATACTCGTGCATTTTCATTTAGAAAAGTGACTTTGGGAGCAGTCACTGCTTTAATTGGATTAGGCACTATAGGCGCAATGGGTAATCAAGCTCAAGCTAGTACGCACTCGAGTTATTCACAATCTCATCGAACAACGACTAATGGTAAAAGTACATCAACGCAATCGAGGGTTAAAACAACTACAGTTAAACCGATAGTAACATCTACAAAGGTAGTTAAGCCAGTTCATCAGACAAGCAAAGTTCAAACTACTAAGAAAGTCGTGCCTACTAAACAATCGACTAAGAGTATAAAACCTGTAGTTACGAAAGCACCAACTAAACAAGCTACGAGTAGTAAAACTTCAGTTACTGTATCCAAAGCACCCACAACTTCTACGGGTAAAACGACAACTACTAAGTCAGTTACTACTCGACCAAAATCTACATCAGCAGTAAAATCTACATCTACTAAGCCGACAGCTAAAACTTCAAGAACATCATCAACATCTAAAAAATCAACTACTACGACTAAAGCAACAAAGTCTACTACAACTACGAAACGTACGTCGTCATCAACATCGGGAAGTAAGAGTGGAACGACAACATCTCGCACAACAACTCCAAGTAAGTCGACCGCTACTCATACAAGCACATCTACTCGCACAAGTTCGACTAAAAAGTCTACAACATCTACAACAAAGCCATCAACAACAAAATCAACTTCAACGTCGACAAAGCCTATATCATCAACTAAGAAATCAACTACGACAACGACTAAACCTACAACTTCAACAGCGAAGTCTACAACTTCAGCAACAAAATCAACTACGATACCGACAAAGCCATCAACATCAACTAAGCAGCCTACAACAACACCGGCAACTACCGTGCCTACCACTAATCAAACAGATAATAATCAAGAAATGATTGGTACTGCACCAGAAGGACATATAAAAGATAAGTATCAATCGATGACACAACTTGAGAGTGAAACGGTGGAAGGTGTAGATTGGAAAAAAGATACAAGAGATAATGGTACGAAAGTACTTATTGTTGCACCTCATGGAGGAAACATTGAACAAGGAACGACAGAAGCAACGAAAGCTTTGGCGAAAAAAGGAAATTATGATTATTTCTCTTTTGAAGCTATAAGACCTAAAAATAATACTGAATTACACGTTACTTCAACGCATTATGATGATCCTACTCTTAACCAAATGATTCAAAATCGCACAGCTACAATTTCTATTCATGGTGCAGCTGGTACAGATCAAATTATTTATTTAGGAGGACCACCTTCCACTTTAAGAGATGAAATGGAAACACAATTAAAAAGTAGTGGTTTTACAGTGATGGCTCCACTTGATTATATCGGAGGAGTAAAGAAAAATAACTTTATAAACAGAGAAGAAAACAATACAGGCGTTCAACTTGAGCTAACAACTGCACTCAGAAAAGCTTTCTTCAATAATGGTGATACAAGTACTAAGAATCGTTCTAATGAAAGTAATTGGACGCCGCTGATGCAGACATTTGTTGATGCGTTATATACGAGTATCAACAATATTTATCCAAATCATTAATTTTGTAGAAGTAAATTAATTCAAAAACTATATAACAATATTGTCATAATAGGGCTAAAGGATGATTTCGATAGCCCTATTATTTTTTATATTTATAACTAATAGAAATTGTTCAAATTTAATAAATTGATTTGAAATACTTCTTTTATAAATGGTAAGAAGGGAAATGTTTGATTTTGAAAAAGAGAATATCAATAAGTACCTCAAGTAAAATGAAATTATCAATACTTATTTGCTTAGTCATTTTAATTATAGGAATCACTAGCGCCTGTGCTATAACACATGAACATAAGAATTCTGCAACGCATCACTCAAAGTTGCATCATGTACCACTGATTGTAGGTCAAGGAGAAGATAAGGGACAGGCATCCACTGTCAATCTTGAGCCTTCAGAATCAGCACAAGAAGATGTACATCATAAAGACCGTTTTAAATCTATGACTGATTTATTTAAGCATACAAAACGGAATGTGGATTGGAAGAAAGAAGTTAAAAAAGTAGGAAGTCATGTATTAATTATTGCGCCTCACGGAGGAAACATTGAAGCGGGTACCACAGAGTTAACTAAATTAATAGCTAACGATAATCACTATGATTATTTTTCATTTACCGTTTTAAGAAAAAAACATGCTGAAGATTTGCATGTCACTTCAAGTCATTATAATGATCCTACATTATTAAATATGGTTAAATCTAAAGATTATGCAGTTTCCATACATGGTGCTAAAGGGGATAAACCTGTCATTTATCTTGGAGGATTAGATACACCTTTAAAAGAAGCAATTAAAAAACAATTAGTTAAACATCATTTTGTTGTTAAAATCGCACCAACTTATTTAGGTGGAGACTTAAAAGAAAATTTCATTAATGAAGATATCAAAGGGAAAGGTGTGCAACTTGAATTAACGACAGCTTTAAGAAAATCTTTATTTGTGAATGAAAAACTATCTGCGAAATCTAGAAATAATAGAAGTAATTGGTCACCGGCGATGTATCGTTTTTCAGATGCCATTGATAAAGCCGTACAACAAGTTGATGAATCAGGAAAAGATAGATAAAGTGTGGCTATATGAAAGAATATTAAATGCAAAAATTAAAATAGTAGAAAATAAAAAATCTCAGAATCGCAAATGCTTTTCTGAGATTTTTCGCTAATATATTTTAGAAAGTTTTAGCTAGTTCTTTTGCTTCTTCAACGCCGGCTAATTTGATTTCTTCAGCCTTTTCAGGTTCAGCGTTATGACCTTCAATAATAACAGTTTCGTATGAAGGTACACCTAGGAATGTCATAATGTTTCTTAAATATCGGTCTCCAGATTCAATTTCTGCAGTCGGTCCTTCGCTATAGTATCCGCCTCTAGATTGAATGTGAAGTACCTTTTTATCAGTGAGTAAACCTTGAGGTCCTTCTGAAGTGTATTTAAATGTTTTACCTGCTACTGTAATTGCATCGATATAAGCTTTTAAAACAGGTGGGAATGATAAGTTCTACATTGGGCTAACAAATACGTATTTATCAGCTTCTAAAAATTCATCAAGAATGGCTCCTAAACGAGTAACTTTTTTACTTTCTTCAGAAGTAAGTTCTTCGCCTTTTGCAGCTTTTCCCCAACCAATTAATACATCTTTATCAATATGAGGAATATCTTCAGTAAATAAGTCGATGTGTTTAACTTCATCTCCTGAGTGATTATCTTGATAAGCGTCGATGAAAGCTTTGCCAGCTGCCATAGAATTTGAAACGAGTTCATCGAGTGGATGAGCTGTAATGTATAATAATTTTGCCATTTTTTAGTTCTCCTTAAAAATGTTGTATAGTTGATATAATAATTATACCTGTCTCTTATACACATCTGACGCTGCCGACGAGCGATCTAGTGT
>ERZ1031373.135-NODE-135-length-12640-cov-6.318157_pt1 | contig 12640 bp, 9 predicted proteins | sample MGYA00516733_ERZ1031373 | MGnify/ENA primary metagenome ERZ1031373 (study PRJEB33718, sample SAMN03159865) | human skin metagenome | collected 2014-02-25 | study: EMG produced TPA metagenomics assembly of the PRJNA266117 data set (Human skin bacterial metagenome...
CGAGATAGCGTAGCGTCTCGTGGGCTCGGAGATGTGTATAAGAGACAGGGCGTACTTCGCCCAAGCGCCAGGCGTCGATGTGGCGGGCGGTCAGCATAGCCATGGCACGCTCGGCATCATCTTCGGCGACGACGGCAACCATGCCCACGCCCATGTTGAAGGTCTTCTCCATATCTTCTTGGGAGACCTGCCCTTCCTCCTGGATCAGACGGAAGATTGGGCCAGGCGTCCAAGAGGAGCGCTCCAGCGCGGCGACCAAACCATCCGGGATAACGCGGGCTAGATTAGCTGCCAAACCACCACCGGTGATGTGCGCGAAGGTATGCACATCGCACTCGCTTGCCAGCTTCAGGCAGTCGAGGGCGTAGATGCGGGTGGGCTCGAGCAGTTCTTCTCCCAGTGTGCGACCGAGGGATTCGATGTGTCCGTCCAATGGTAGCCGCTTGGTATCCAGCAGGACGTGGCGCGCCAGGGAGTAGCCATTGGAGTGCAGTCCAGAGGAGGCCATGGCGATCACCACGTCGCCCGGACGCACGCGATCCGGCCCCAGCACATTCGCTTCTTCGACCACACCGACGGAAGTGGCAGAAACGTCGTACTCATCCGGCTCCATCACGCCGGGATGTTCAGCGGTTTCGCCACCCAACAGTGCACAGCCTGCATCCTCACAGCCTGCCGCAATGCCCGCTACGATACTGGCAACGTGCTCGGGTACTACCTTGCCAATGGCGATGTAATCCTGGAGGAACAGCGGCTCGGCGCCACAGACAACCAGGTCATCCACGCACATTGCCACCAGGTCGCGCCCGATCGTGTCGTGCTTGTTCATCGCCTGCGCGACTGCCAGCTTTGTACCCACACCATCAGAGGAGGCGGCTAGAAGTGGCTTTTCGTACTTGCCCAAGGCAAACAGACCGGCGAACCCGCCGAGTCCACCGCGTACCTCGGGACGAGTGGCCTTCTTAGCTAGCGGGGCGAAAAGCTCTACCGCGCGATCGCCGGCTTCAATGTCGACACCGGCAGCGGCGTACGATGCGCCCTCTGCCTGCTTCGGGGTGTTCTCAGGGTGCTCACTCATGGCTTGTCCTTAGCTTTCTGGCTTTCTAGCTCTTTACTACTGGGCTGGCTGCTTCTGGGCTTGCTGCTTCTGCATTGTCTCTACCAGTGCTGTATTCGGGTTATCACTTGGCATTCCCAGCGGGAACACACCGTCAAAGCACGCAGCGCAGAGCTCATCCCTGCTTTGTCGTGACGCCTCGATCATCGCCTCGGTCGAAACGAATGCTAGGGAATCCGCATCGATTTCCTTACGGATCCCTTCCACTGGATCCTCGGGGTCCACGTTATTCGCGATCAGCTCGGTGGGCGAGGCAAAGTCGATGCCATAGAAACACGGCCACTTCACCGGCGGCGAAGCAATGCGAACGTGAACTTCCTTCGCTCCTGCTTCACGCAACATCTTGATCAGCGCGCGCTGAGTGTTGCCGCGAACGATAGAGTCATCCACCACTACCAGGCGCTTGCCTTCAATAACCTCGCGCAATGGATTGAGCTTAAGACGAATGCCCAGCTGACGAATTGTCTGCGAGGGTTGGATGAAGGTGCGCCCCACATAAGCATTCTTCATCAGCCCTTGGCCGAATGGAATGTGCGAACCCTGGGCGTAACCAACCGCCGCTGGAGTACCTGATTCGGGAACGGGGATCACCAAATCGCCGTCTGCTGGCGCCTCCTCAGCGAGCTTCCGGCCGATCTCCAGGCGCGTACCGTTGACGGAACGGCCGCGGATGACCGAGTCGGGGCGAGCCAAGTAGACGTACTCAAACACGCATCCCTTGTGCTGGGTCTCCGCGAAGCGACGGGAACGCACACCATCACCGTCGATGATCACCAGCTCCCCTGGCTCTACATCGCGGATAAAGCGGGCGCCCACAATGTCCAACGCTGCGGTCTCGGAGGCGACCACCCAACCGCCACCCGCCAGCTGGCCGAGGGAAAGCGGACGCACACCCTGTGGATCGCGGACTGCGTATAGTGCATCGCCGTCGGTGAACAGCACGCAGAAAGCCCCCTTGACCCTGGGGAATAGCTCCATGGCAGCTTCTTCAACACCGTGGCCCTCCCGCGTCTCGGCGGCCAGTAGCGCGCACATCACCAGGGAGTCGGAAGGGTTTTCCTTCGGATCCACCAGCCCTAAGCGCGCTGCCTCCTGGGTGAGCTCACGGTGATTCACCAGGTTGCCGTTGTGTCCCAGTGCCACGTCGGTGCCGTCAGGCGCCATGCGGAACATCGGTTGTGCATTCTCCCAGCTATTGCCACCAGCGGTGGTATAGCGATTATGCCCCATACCGATGTGCCCCTTGAGGGCCTCCAGGGATTGCTCGTCGAAGACCTGGCTCACCAGACCCAGGTCCTTAAATACGACAATTTGGTCGCCATCGCCGACGGCGATACCGGCAGCTTCCTGACCACGGTGCTGCAACGCATAGAGGCCGTAGTACGTCAGCTTAGAGACGTCCTCCCCCGGCGCCCATACACCGAATACGCCACATTCTTCCCGGGGATCGGTTTCGCCTCGGTCATCGAATGGGCTCAGCAACTGTTCTGCCTCTGTTTGGTTCACTTGGCCTTCAATGTTTGCCACTATCCCGACTTTACTAGCCGACTCGCACTAACCCAAAGGGATGGGGAAGGATCTCACAGCCACACATCAAAATCGAAACAGCGGAAGATGCTCCGCGATGGCGGAAGCGCGAGTTCCGGAGGTATCGGCGTCAGAACCAATAAGATCTTCCTGCCCCACAACCAGGCGCAACCACGTTAACGGCGAGCACTGCACAACATTGGGCGGGGTACCGCGGCGATGCTCTAGCCCGGCGATGCATTGAACGGCAGCGAAGGGCGGCACCCGGACTTCGACGGAATGGCCGGGGGCGATCTCCTCGAGTACAGCCAGGGAGAGACGAACGGCCGCCGCAACGTCAGCACGCGGTGGACGGGGCTGATCCTCTGGCTGTCGAACCCACACCGCCACTTTTTCGACGGCACGACGAGCCTCAGCGGACAGTTCCGGACCGTGTAAATGCCTCATACAAAGAAATTGTAGTGCTCGGTAGAACACCGAGTTGTGCGTCACGATAGTATTGGGAAGTTGAACGCGAAAGCGCAGAAGAATCGCAAAATAGCTGCAAAAATAACAGAATTGAAGCAAGCCCAAAAAGAGGAAGGCAGCCACGTGGCAGAAACCACCGAAAGCACCACTCAGAACGAGCAGAACGCACCTGACACCGCGGCTAAGGCTCAACAAGAGTCTGCACATGAGCGCAGCCCGAAGGTCACGTTGCGCTTCCTAGCTGCCCCGACAGACGTGCTGATGGCTGGCGCCATGGGCGTGCACGGCGGCCGCGTATTGGAGTGGATCGATAAGGCTGCCTATGCCTGTGCGGTCGGCTGGGCACAGTCTTATTGCGTGACCGCATACGTTGGCCACATTCACTTCACCCGTCCGATCCCTTCGGGTCACATGGTGGAGGTTCGCAGTCGCATCGCATATACCGGTCGCAGCTCCATGCATATCGTCAACGAAGTGCTGTCTGCTGACCCACGCGAAGGCGTATTCACCCGCGCCTGCGACTGCCTCGTGATCTTCGTGGCTTTGGACGAAAACGGAAAGTCCAAGCAGATCCCCTCGTACGTTCCGACGACCGACGAGGAAAAGCGTGTGGAAGAGGCGGCACTGTCGCGCATCCAGTTGCGCAAGGCAATCGAAGAAGAGATGCTGCGACAGACCTACACCGACAAGTCGACCGCACCGGAGATGGTGAACCGCTTCCTCGCCAAGCCGACGGACGTTAACTGGGGTGGCAATGTGCACGGTGGCACGGCCATGGAATGGATCGATGAAGCCGCCACGGCCTGCACGATGCAGTGGACCGGCGAGCGCACCACGGCGGTGTACGCCGGCGGAATTCGTTTTTACCGCCCGGTACACATCGGCGACCTGGTGGAGGTGGACGCACGCCTTGTGCGTACCGACGAACGTTCGATGACGGTGATGGTGCACCTACGCGCCGGCGATCCGCGTGAAGGCAAGGGAAACCTGCCAGTGGCCATCCACGCGTCGATGACCTACATTGCCGTGGATCTGGACGGTAACCCCCTGCAGGCACGCCAGTACACGCCAGTGACCAACGAAGACAAGCGCCTGGAAGAGCACGCCGCTACGCTGCGTAATCTGCGCAAGGATTTCCTGCCTCGTCCGCTGGTGAGCCCCAGCGACCGCGACTTCCGCTTCGTGGAGTAGCACTATCCCCTAGGAGCCCAACAGAGCTGAAGGGCGCGCGACCAATTGGTCGCGCGCCCTTTGAGGTTTACGGAAACCCTTTTAGATCACCGAGTTATTGCCAGCGGCGTGGCTAAACAGTGCAGGCAGGGTGGACTTCCATGCCGTGGTCGCCTCGTCAAGAGAGATCACAACGTCGAAGTCATCATCATGCTGCTTGGCCGGGTCGAGCTCGACCTCCCCGCCGAACGGCAGTGCCGGGTAAATACCAGATCCGAAGCGGATGATCGGCTGGTCCGCAGCGTCACTTACGCCAGTCAGGCCAATCCAGCCGCCGGTCAGTCCGGTCTCGGCCAGGTCGCGCATCAGGTCGCCGTAGTCCTCGCTGCGGACTGCCAGCAAAACGCGGGAGGCCGTCTCAGAGAACAGCCCCACCGCAGCCTGCTGTGCCAGCGTGCGGCCTTCTGCAGTAGCGGACTCATGCTGGCTCAGCAGCGGGTTCACGGCCACTCCCCGACCAGACTGGATTGCCAGTTCAACTACGGCCTGGGATAGGCCGCCTTCAGAGAGGTCATGGGCAGTGACGATCCTGTCGCGTTGGTCGGTGATGAATGCACCCAGGCGCTGTTCCACGGACAGGTCAACCTGTGGAGGCAGGCCTGCCAGCTCATCGTGGACGACCTGCTGCCAGATAGAGCCTCCGAGTTCCTCCCGGGTCTCCGCGCCAACCAGCACCAGGTGGTACTGTTCTTGCTTCTCGTCAGCGGACTGCTTAGGCAGCTGCTGCGGAATACGGCGGGCGCAGTCATCAATGGTGCCCAGCACAGCGATGACCGGGGTCGGCAGGATGGCGGTATCGCCGGTTTGGTTGTAGAAGGAAACGTTGCCACCGGTAACCGGAATGCTCATTTCCTTACAACCATCGGCCAGGCCATGTACGGCCTCGCGGAACTGCCACATGACGGCAGGATCCTCCGGAGAGCCGAAGTTCAGGCAGTTGGAGACAGCGACCGGAGTGGCACCTGTAACCGAGACATTGCGATAAGCCTCAGCCAGCGCCAACTGGGCACCAGTTCGCGGATCCAGGCGGGTGTAACGGCCAGAGGCGTCAGTAGACACCGCAATGCCACGACCGGTCTCCTCGTCGATACGCAGTACGCCCGCGTCGGCGTCCTTGGCGGAAACAGTGTTGCCTCGCACGTAGCGGTCGTACTGCTCGGTAATGTACTCGCGGGAGCACAGCGCCGGGGAAGCCGCGAGGTCGAGAATCTGGCCGCGGACTTCCTGGGCGGTCTCCGGCAGTTCGACGCCACGGGCCTCGTTCAGCTGATCCTGCTCAGCCGGGCGCTCGTAGGGGCGCTCGTACACCGGGCCTTCCTCGGCCATGGTGTGTGCCGAGGCATCCACCACGATCTCGCCGCAGTGCTCAATCACAAGGTTCTCGCCGTCGGTGACGCAACCGATATCGGATGCCAAGACATCCCACTTGCGGCAGATCTCCATGAAAGCGTCGACGTGCTCCGGAGCCACGACGGCGCACATGCGCTCCTGCGATTCGGAAGACAGAATCTCCGCTGCCGTCATTCCCTCGGCGCGCAGGTGGACGTTGTCCAGGTTGATGTGCATACCGCCATCGCCTGCGGATGCGAGCTCAGAGGTGGCACAAGAAAGGCCAGCGCCACCGAGGTCTTGAATGCCGACGACCACGCCGGCGCGGTATAGATCCAGGCAGCACTCGATCAGTACCTTCTCTGCGAAGGGGTCGCCTACCTGCACGGCAGGCAGCTTGCGCTCTGCGCCTTCCTCAAAGGTGTCCGATGCCAGGACGGACACGCCGCCGATTCCGTCCAAGCCCGTGCGAGAGCCGAAAAGGATCACTCGGTTACCCTTGCCAGAGGCAAAGGCCAGCTTCAGATCCTCAGTCTTCAAAGTGCCCACACACAAAGCATTGACCAGGGGGTTACCCGCGTAGGAGGCGTCAAAAACCGTCTCACCGCCAATGTTCGGCAACCCCAAAGAGTTGCCATAACCGCCCACGCCCGCAACTACGCCAGGCAGTACGCGCTGGGTATCTGGCAGGTCGGCTGGGCCGAAGCGCAGCTGATCCATCACGGCCACTGGGCGTGCGCCCATTGCCATGATGTCGCGGACAATACCGCCTACGCCCGTGGCTGCACCCTGGTAGGGCTCCACGTAAGAGGGGTGGTTGTGGGACTCGACCTTGAAGGTGACGGCATGGCCATCGCCGATGTCGATCACGCCGGCGTTCTCACCGATGCCGGCAAGCATCTTGGACTTCATTTCGTCTGTCGTAGTCTCACCGAAGTAACGCAGGTGCGTCTTGGAGGACTTGTACGAGCAGTGCTCGGACCACATTACGGAGTACATGGCTAGCTCCGCATCGGTCGGGCGGCGGCCCAGGATTTCCTTGATGCGTGCGTACTCGTCGTCCTTCAGGCCCAGCTCGTGATACGGCTGCTCCAGGTCCGGGTTGGCCTTAGCGTCGGCGACCGTGTCGTTGTGAATCATGGGGATCGGGTGCTCCTTGTATCAAGAAATTTAGGAAACGAGCGTGGACAGAACCGACTTGAACAGCCCCAGGCCGTCCAGGGAGGGGCCCGTCAGCGTTTCAACGGCGTGCTCCGGGTGCGGCATCAGGCCAACTACACGGCCATTTTCACTGCACACACCCGCGATCGAATTGCGGGATCCATTGTGGTTCTCGACATAGCGGAACACCACGCGGCCTTCGCCTTCCAGGCGCTCCAGCGTCTCGTCGCTGGCCTGGAAACGTCCCTCGCCGTGCTTGGAAGGCACCAGAATCTTGGTTCCCTCGGCGAACTGGTTGGTCCAGGCAGTGGAAGTGTTTTCCACGTCTAGGTACACATCGCGGCACACAAAGTGCAGCCCCTCGTTGCGGGTCAAAGCACCTGGCAGTAAGCCGGCCTCCTGCAAGATCTGGAAGCCATTGCAGATCCCCAGAACCGGGGTGCCATGTTCGGCGGCAGCCACGACGGACTTCATTGCCGGGGCGATAGAGGCAATGGCACCGGCGCGCAGGTAGTCACCGTAGGAGAATCCGCCGGGGACAACCACAGCGTCAACATTCTTCAGATCCTCGTCCGCGTGCCACAGCTCCACCGGTTCTGCTCCTGCCAGGCGCACTGCGCGCACGGCATCGACATCGTCGAGAGTGCCGGGGAAGGTGATTACTCCAATGCGGCTGGTCAATTTACTTGGCCTCCGCATCTGCGCCTTCGACGACAACGTCGTAGTCCTCAATCACGGTGTTTGCCAGCAGGTCGGAGGCGATCTTTTCCAGATCTTCACGGGACACTCCCTCGTCGACCTCCAGCTCAAAACGCTTTCCCTGACGTACATCAGCTACTCCGCTGATGCCGATACGTCCGAGGGCGCGGACAACGGCCTGCCCTTGCGGATCGAGGATTTCCTTCTTGGGCATAACGTTGACGACAACACGAGCCATGGCTTCTACATTCTCCCAGCTTTGCGGTATTTTCCCGGTAGGTTACCGCCCCATCGTAACACTGCCGCGCGACAGCTTTTAAGCCACAGATGCCTGCTGGCGATCTGCGTAATCGCGGTAGTTCGCCGACTGGTAGCCGCTTTCCCGCAGCAGCTCGAGAATGCGCAGCATATCGCCCGCTACGTCGTCTTTGTCGGCTTTCGCTGCGCTGATGGAAAGGCGGATATCCCGCCCTCGTGCCACACCGCGGCGCACGCTGTTAAGGACGTTTCGACGCCACCACTTCACCGATCCGAACCCGTCGCCAAACGCGAGTACGCGCACCGGGTAACGATCGTCATGGGAAAGATCCCGGATGGTGTACGCATCCGCCGCCACGTCGAACCCGACCTTAGCGGCGGCCTGCAGTGCGTCCTCCGACGCCAGCCAACGGGTCGGCGCAAACACCTTCGGGGCTAGCCCGAGCGCGTCCAGCTGGCGGGTAGCTGCGGAGAGCCGCAGGGTCGCCTCGTGCTGGCCGAGCCGGTGGAACTCCCCCTTATCGCTTGTCCCACCGAGCGGCCCTAAACCGCCGAGCAGCAATTCGTGCCCACGGGCAGCGGAATCGTGAATCAATTCCAACGTCGCCCGGTCGTCCTTTAGCCTCCAATCCGGCCCCTGCACCGTAAGCACAAGTCCCGCATGGATTTCCAGAGCGCGGGCGGCATCTCGCATCCGCTCGGCCGCGGTGACAGTGGCCCGGCGCAATCCCGTGATCGTCAGCAGCACACGAGGGGCGCGCTGGGTGCTGAGGTTGGACTGTACGGGGTTCATAGCTGCATAGATTTCCCCACCCAAATGAACGGCAGGTAACGCCAACCCTACATTTGGTTGTCGAGTTGTTGAAAGCTAGCCGAGCAGCTCGGTGGCTCCCATTTTGTCCAGCTCCCAGGCGGTCTCGAAGGCCGCTTGGCGCCACTTGGCATAGCGGCCGGAAACGCCACCATGGCCCGCTTCCATGTCGATGTGCAGTAGCACCCGATCCCGGGGATTATCGTCACCGTCACCCGACCTGTCGGCTCCCACTTCACGCAACTTGGCGACCCATTTCGCTGGCTCCACGTACAACACACGGGTGTCATTGAGGCTGGTCACAGCCAAAATCGGTGGGTAGGTCAGATCGGCGGAAACATTTTCGTAGGGCGCGTAGCCGGCCATGTAGTCATAGACTTCCGGGTCGTGGAACGGGTCCCCCCATTCATCCCATTCCGTCACGGTCAGCGGCAGTTCTGGCATGAGCATGCTCGTCAACGGATCCACGAAGGGAACAACAGCCTCAATGCCCGCAAAGCGATCCCCCGCCATGTTCGCCACTGCACCCATTAGCATGCCGCCGGCGGAGCCGCCCTCGGCCACCATCTGCTCACGGGTGGTCATTCCCTCGCGTAGCAAGTGGTCTGCGACGGCCACAAAGTCCGTAAACGTGTTTCGCTTTTCCAGCCCCTTGCCGTGGTCGTACCACAAACGCCCCATTTCGCCGCCGCCACGGACGTGCGCAATGGCGTATACCACGCCACGGTCCAGCATGGACAGACGGAACAGAGAGAACCCAGGGTCAATGCAGTTTTCGTAGGAGCCGTAACCGTACAGCAGCACCGGGTTCGGCTGGTTCACATCCACGTCCGTGCGGTGAATCAGGGAGACGGGAATGCGCGCACCGTCTTCGGCGGTCGCCCACAGCCGCTGGGAGGTGTACTGCGTGGGGTCGAACTCCCGGCCATCGGGATCGGCCAGCACCTGCTGCTCCTTGCGCAGGATCCTCTCGCCCGTTGCCAAGTCAATGTCGTAGACCCGGGGTGGCGTGGTGAAGGCAGTGTAGGCGACACGCAAAACCGGACTGTCCCATTCGCTATTGCCGACAGTGCCGACCCCACAGAGTTCCCCGGGGAATTCGATCCGTTCGAACTCGCCGAAGGCCGGGGTGGAAGACTCGCCGGTCGAGGTGTCGGCGTCACCAAGCTTCATGATGTAGCTGGTCTCCAGCGCATTTTCCCGAGCTTCGAGGACGATGTGGTCGCTGAAGACATCTACGCCCTCCAGTCGCGCATCCTCACGGTGCGGCACTAGCGCTTGCACGTCGTTCCAAGAGGCGATCTGGCCAGTTGGGTGGTACCCGAGTTCACTGTTCGCACCTGTCTTGTTGTGCAGCACCAGCCACAGATCCTGACCACCCACGATTGCATGGTCCACCGCGTACTCCACATCAGACTCGCGCGGGATAATGCAGGTCAGCTCGGCATTCGGATCTTCCAGATCGAGGTACCACACGTCACTGGTCACCTTCGACCCCGTATGGACCAGCAGGTAACGCTCAGAGCGCGTGGTTGCCACGCCGGTCCAAAATCGTTCGTCGTCTTCGCGGTACACCAGCTCGTCTTTATCGACGCCCTCACCGACTGTATGGCGCCAGATCTCGTGTGGTCGCCACGCTTCATCGACACGCTGGTAGTACACGGTATCCCTACCGACCCAGGTGGCACCGTAGAAGACGTCCTCGATCTCGTCTTCTAGGTCCTCCCCCGTCGTGAGGTCGCGGATGCGCAGGGTAAAGCGTTCGGAACCAGTCTCGTCTACCGAGTAAGCCAGGCGCGTGCCGTCTTTGGTGACGCTAGCTGCGCCCAGGCTGAAGAACTCCTTGCCCTCGGCTAGAGCATTGCAGTCCAGGAAGGTTTCCTCGCCCGGCGCGGGAGTGCCGGGTTCGATGGTCGGTGGGGTCCAGTCGTCCTTGTCCGCGATGGGAACCCGGCACATGGTGCCGTAGCTCTTGCCCTCTTCGGTGCGGGAGAAGTACCACCAGCCCTCGGAACGCACTGGCAAGGACATGTCCGTCTCCTGCACGCGAGCCTTAACCTCATCGAAGAGTCGCTCCTGTAGGGGCTTGAGGTGGGCTGTCTGCTGGACGGTCCAGGCGTTTTCCGCCTCCAGGTGCTGGCGCACCTCTGGGTTGTCTTTTTCGCGCAGCCATTCGTAGTTATCCACGAACTCGCGGCCATGGAAGGTGCGGTTGTGCGGCACTTTCTTCGCAGTTGGCGGGGCGGTAATTGGATTGCTGTTTGTTTGGGGCGCGTCGTTAATAGGCATACGCGCCATGCTACTCAGACAGAATAGCCGGGGCTGTAGGCCCCTTTTGAGGCCGCTAGAAGGCCTTTAGACACACTGGCCGATCCAGTCGGAGAAGCGTTTGCCCGAGAGCTTCTCGTAGGCCTCGATGTAGCGGGAACGAGTCGCCTCCACAACAGAACCCGGGAGCGGCGGCGGGGGTGTGCCCTCCGACTTATCCCAGCCGGACTTCGGGCCAGTCAGCCAATTGCGCACGTACTGCTTGTCGAAGCTGGGCTGTACCTTGCCCTCTTCGTAGCCTTCGGCGGGCCAGTAGCGGGAAGAATCCGGGGTGAGAACCTCGTCGGCCAACACAAGGGTGCCGTCGGCATCCAGGCCGAACTCGAACTTGGTGTCCGCCAGGATCAGGCCGTGCTCCTCGGCGATAGCTGCGGCCTTCTTGTAGATGGCCAGGGTGGCGTCGCGCAGTTCGTTGGCGCGCTCCTCGCCCAACTCCTCAACAACGACGTCGAAGCTCACGTTCTCGTCATGCTCGCCCAGCTCTGCCTTCGTCGCCGGGGTAAAGATCGGCTCCGGCAGGCGCGATGCCTCTACCAGCCCCTCGGGCAGTTCCACACCACAAACGCTGCCGGTTTCCTGGTATTCCTTCAGGCCGGAACCAGTCAGGTAGCCACGCGCCACGCACTCGAAGGGGATCATATCCAGCTTCTTGCACAGCATGGCTCGGCCAAGAACGTACTCGGGGATCCGCTCGTCATCCAAAGCACCGGCCAGGTGGTTGGGGAAATCGAGCTCATCGAAGAAGAAGGCGCTCACGGCAGTGAGCACTCGTCCCTTGTCGGGGATTTCCGTTTCAAGGACGTAGTCATAAGCACTGATCCGGTCGCTGACAACCATCAACAGGTTATCCTCATCGACCTCGTAGATCTCTCGCACTTTACCTGCGGAATGATGCTCGTACTCGCACAGTTCTGGACGCATGAGTAGACAGTGTAGCCCTGTACTAGGCTTTTGACTATTTATGCCCAGAACCTTGCGAGCGATCAGCGTTTCCGCTGCTAGCGAATGCTTAGGATTCGCTAGAGAATCTCCCCCGGCGTATATGCCGCGGCCTCCGGGTGGCGCCCCGTGACATCCCCAACGCGTGCCAAGACTCGGGAAACCTGCGACTCTGCCGCGCCGATGAAGGCGTGGCGGTCAGCCAACGCGTCCTCAAGCTGCGACTCATCCAGTGGGAAGCGGTCGTCGCTAGCAAGACGCTGCACCAGGTCTTGGTCACCACCGTTTTCGCGCATATTCAGCGCTACAGCCACGGCGTGCTCCTTGATTAGCTCGTGGGCCGTCTCGCGGCCTACTCCGGCGCGCACCGCGGCCATCAGGATGCGTGTAGTGGCCAGGAACGGCAAGTAGCGCTCCAGTTCGCGGTCGATCATCGCCGGGAAAACCCCGAACTCGTCCAGGACGGTCAGGAAGGTCTCACACATGCCGTCGAAGGTGAAGAAGGCGTCGGGAAGGGCAACACGGCGAACCACAGAGCAGAACACGTCGCCTTCGTTCCACTGTGCACCGGCCAGATCCGCTGCCATGGTCAGGTAGCCGCGAAGCAGAATCTGCATGCCACCTACGCGCTCGCAGGAGCGGGCGTTCATCTTGTGCGGCATCGCGGAAGAGCCAACCTGGCCTTCCTTGAAGCCTTCGGTGACGGTCTCGTTGCCGGCCATAAGGCCTGTCTCTTATACACATCTCCGAGCCCACGAGACGCTACGCTATCT
>ERZ1031373.139-NODE-139-length-12524-cov-5.796776_pt1 | contig 12524 bp, 8 predicted proteins | sample MGYA00516733_ERZ1031373 | MGnify/ENA primary metagenome ERZ1031373 (study PRJEB33718, sample SAMN03159865) | human skin metagenome | collected 2014-02-25 | study: EMG produced TPA metagenomics assembly of the PRJNA266117 data set (Human skin bacterial metagenome...
TCGCTCGTCGGCAGCGTCAGATGTGTATAAGAGACAGACCAGGTATAGCGCGGCTGAGGGGTAGTAGCCGGCAGACAGTAGGAGAGGCACCCCTACGATGTCCACGCCGATCCAAATGAGCCAGAACTCCGTCCAGCCTCGAGCCATTCCGAAGGTGGCGAGGATAGAGCCGGTGAAAATCCAGGCGTCTGCCCATGGACCCCAGGAGCCCAGTGCATCGAAGACGAGTGCGAAGCCGATGGTGCCGAAGACGGCGAAGGCGAGCATCCCCAGGCGTTCCTTGGTGCTGGCCCAGCTGGGCTGAACGGCGGCACTGTCCGCCGCGGGTTCACTGACGATGGAGCGCGAAGGATCAGTGTTATCTGGTTCGCGCAGGCCGGCGGTACGGGCGCGATTCCACTGATACCAGCCGTAGACAGAGACGATCAGGAACATCACCTGGCGCCCAGCTTGGCCATAGAGGTCGAGGTCTTGTGGGGTGTGGAAGAGTCCGCCCAGGAATACGGTGAATAGCAGGATATTGCCAATGATGCCGACGGGCCAGGCCCAGACCACGCGCTTCATTCCGCCGACGGCGGAGGCGAGGCCGAACAGATTGCCGATGATCTCTCGCCAGAGGATCGGGTAGCCGCCTATGAACAGTGTTGCGTTGAGAAGTGTTGTAAAGATTCCCTCGGATTCCACAGTCACCATCTTTCCCCATTCGGGTCCGCGGCAGAAAACCGGGTAAGCACTTCAGAGCGCATTAGCCCTTTAACTGCATTGGTTTTTTAACTGCGATCTACGCTAGCCAGCATGTCGAAGGCTCGATCGTAGAGTTCCCTCGGGGTGGCATTGCCTGCGAGCCTCTCGTCCACCGCGGCCTCCATAGCCCGCAGAGCAATGCTGAAAGCAACATCTAATAGAAGGAAAGCATCGAAGGGGGTGAGGTTGGGATCGATCTCACATAGCGCCTGAGTGCCGGGCTCGGTAAGGGTTGGGAGATCTACTTCCAGGCTGTCGCCACTACTGTTCTGATGAGGATGTTCCAGCATGATGAGTAAAGGCTTGAACTTGCGGACATCTGGGGTGATGGGGTCGGAGATCTGTGAAGAGTTGTCCCCGGACTCCGGCCCTAGTGGGGAGCAGTAGATCCACATGGTGTCGCGCAGAATATCGGCGGTGCGGCCAGTGCGGTGGTCTGTGGCGACCTCTTTGACGCGCCGGGCGAAGTTCTCAAAAACGTCGTGCAAATAGTATGCGAAGACATCGTCGCGGCGTTCGAAATAGTTGTGGAAGGTACGGGGAGACACACCAGCGTTCTTAGTAATGGCATGTACCGTGGCTGCATCCGGCCCGTCGTTCAAATACAGATCGATCGCGGCATCAATAAGGTTTTGTTTAGTCTCGGCCTTTTTCTGTTCACGCCTAGAAGCAGAGGGCTCGGGAATGGTCGCGTTTGTCGCCATGAGAGTGAGGAAACCTTTCAATCTGCCCAATGAGTTCAATGAGCGCGATAAAGCTGATTGAAGAGTAGTGTAGCAGGACTGCTGCAGCTGAAGCTTGAACTCGATAATGAAAACTGTCCATCTAGCGTTTTCTAAGAGTTAACGGAGTTCTGAGAGGCCATTTGCCAGTAATTGGAAAACGTTTCGAATATCTTGTTCGGTGGTGACATCGCCCGTCTTATTGAGCTCCACGAAGATGCCGGGAATGAACATCATGGTATTGATGAGGAGTAGTGCATTGACAGTGGATAGGGTGTTTCCTGCCCGCTTGCTGTATTGCTGAAAAGCTTCTACAAGTGGGGAAAAGAACTCCACGCCGGAACTGAAGTGCCGCTGATCCTCTGCGAAAAGTTCCTCTCGTTGATGAGGTGGAATACTGCGGAGGTGGTCAGCGAGGCGGGGGAGAGTGTCGATACTCCTGGGATTTTCTGACGGGCGATTATAGAGGTTTACCGCAATGTTCTCGGCGATTGAGATTAAAGGTTGGCCGGGTCTTGCGACTTCCACAATGTTAACCATTTCGTCGACAAATTGATTAAGTATGAATAACAAAGCTGCTTCCCGGTGGGGGAAATAGTTGTGGAAAGTGCGCGCGGAAATGTCCACCTTTTCTGCGATACGGGCAATTGTCGCATTCTCTGCTCCCTCGTTGACCAGAATTTCAACGGTAGCCTGGGCAATGCGTTCGCGAGTCTCAGCTTTCTTGCGATCTCTTAGGCCAAGTGTCTTTTCCGCAGGTTGATTGCCGTTTTGGTTACTCATTTCGCGCGCCATCCTTCTTTGACTACTGTTCGCCTGTTTGCCTAACGACGCCCTCTATCGTCCCTCCTGCTGGGATTCTTGAAGGTGCGCCCCGTCAGCTTTGGCTTCAGGTTCCGAATCGCGGCTTCCGTCAGCTTTGAGACCGATCAGGCTTTCGCCTTCGACATCGACCGTGGGGATGATCTTCCCTAGCCACTTGGGGAACTTCCACGCATGCTCGTCGAGAAGGAACATAGTGGCTGGGATGAAGGTCATGCGGACAATGAAGGCGTCAAAAAATACGGCGGCGGCTAGAGCAAAGCCCATCACCTTGATGAATGGCTCGTCGGCGAGAGCGAACGCAGCAAAGACCGACATCATAATGAGCGCTGCGGCCGTAACTACTCGGGCTCCGTGCTTAAAGCCATTGGAGGTAGCGTTGCCGGCAGTTTTGCCGTGCGCCCAGCCTTCGCGCATGCGGGTAACAAGAAAGACTTGGTAGTCCATTGCGAGGCCGAACACGATGCCGATCAGCATGATTGGCAAGAAGGAGATGATCGGCTGCGGGTCGTCGACAATACCTCCGAAACCTTCCTGCCACAGTGCGACGGTAACGCCGAACGTGGCGGCCACCGACAGTCCGAAGCCGACCGCTGCGATCAGCGGCACCCAAATGGAGCGGAAGACGACCATGAGCAGGATGAATGCCAGTACCAGGACGATTGCGATGTAGGGGATGAGGGCCTCTGATAGACGCTGAGAGATGTCCTCGTACATCGGGGTTACACCGGTAATGGCGTAGGTGGCACCGGTCTTCTCGGCGTAGCTGGACTCCTCAGCGCGGATCTGTTCGAGTACGTCAGCAGCACGGGCATCCGTAGCGCCATACGACGGGGTGATCATCACCTGAGCGGCCGTGCCCATGTCAGCAGGATTCTGTGGGTCGCCGTTGGTCTGAACCAACTGGGCATTTTCAACGCCGTCGGTGCCCTGGATGGTAGCGACGGCCTGCTGGGCGGCTGCGGCCTTTTCCTTACCCTTTAGGTCCGGATACTCCACGAGTGCGAGCATTGGAGCATTCCGGCCAGCACCGAAACCCTCCTCTGTCATCTCGTAGGCGATGCGGTTGGGAGTGCCCTTGGCCATGGATCCGTCAGATGGCATGGCGAGCCGGAGGTTCATTGCAGGGATGGCAAGCAAGACCAGTAGTACTGCCGCGCCGATTAGCCACAAGGCGGGTTTCTTACGGATGATGCGCACCCACTTTAGACCCATTGTGGGCTTTTCGTTTTCCGGATCCGGCGCCTTCACATTCGGGGTACGGCCAGCGAAAACCTTTGTGCCGATCAGACCCATGATGGCGGGCAAAAGGGTGATCGCGACGATGACTGCAATGGCTACGGTGCCGGCTGCGGCCAGAGCCATGGCGGTAAGGAACGGAATGTTGATGATGGACAGTGCGGCCAGAGCGATCAATACGGTGAGGCCTGCGAAGACCACTGCGGAACCGGCCTTGCCGACGGCGAGACCAGCCAAGTGGGCGCGGTCCTTGACCGGAATAGTCCTGAATTTTTGCTGCAGTTCCTTGGGCTCGAGATCCTGCCCGTCCACGTGCGCGATCAATTCGCTGCGGTAGCGGGAGAGGATGAATAGCGCGTAGTCAATGCCCACAGCCAGGCCGATCATGGATGCCAGGGTGGGGGTCATGGAGTTGATGCTGTCGGTGACGGAGGTGGCTGCCATGACGATGCCGATGCCAGTGCCCACGCCGATGACTGCGGACAATAGCGGCAGGCCAGCGGCCACAAGGCTGCCGAACGTGACGATCAGGACGATGGCGGCGACGGCCAGACCAATGATCTCGGAGGTCATGTTCATTTCGGGTTGCTGGAATGCGTTGCCGCTCCAGCCGACCTGGAGATTGCCTTGGTGATTCTTGACCGCTTCTTCGAACTTCTGGATGTCTTCGGCGGGCACGTCGGTGGCGGTCTCTGCGTCGAATGCGACTTCGATCGTGCCAGTACGCTTATCGGGACTCAGCGGGCTCAAAGCTGCGATGTCAGAGGCGATCTGCTCCTTCGGCATGCCCTGCTTCTGTTTCATCGGAGCCATCTGCTGGTGCATGTCTTCGCTAGCCAGGACGGGAGAGACGAGTTTTTCCTTGTCCTTCAAGAAATCGAGTTCTTGCAGCGCCTGCAAAACGTCCTCAGTTGCCTGGGCGGCTTCACCTTTGGCAAGTGTTTGCCCCTCGGGAGCCTGAATAACTAGCTTGCCCTTTGCGGCCTCTAGCTGGTTGGTGTTTTCACTATTAGGAAAGTCCTCCTTGATCTTCTCCTGGGTCTCGATCGATTCCAGGCCCGGGATGGTGAAGGACTGCGAAGTGGGTTTGGTGAGGAGGGCGGAGGCGGTGCCCACGCCAATCAGCACGATCAGCCAGACGGCGAGGAAGCGCCATTTGTGTTGGTAGGCGGAACGGCCTACGTGGTAGAGAAATTTTGCCATGCGAAAAATATTGCACAGGTAGCGAAGAATTGCAATACCTGTGCAAGGTTATGGCGGGAAGTCGTTCCCAGCAAGGCTGGCCTTACTAGTAGGCACTAGTCGGCGACCAATGTCTCCATCGTTAGCTCTGGGTGTTCCTTTTCCACAAAGGCCAGTTTCCACTTGTCGCCGAAGAGAGCAATGAGTTCCCCGTCGGTGCGGGTGAAAATTTCCACACCGCGCTGCTTCGCCAACATCGGCGCGGATTCGGCGTCGGTACGTCGCGCGACAGAGTAGGGCACAGGATCGGCCACTGTCTCCACGTTGTACTCAACATCCATTCGAGCTTGCATGACCTCGAACTGCATGGGGCCGACTGCGGCCATCACTGGGTTCGCGTCACCGCGGGCATCGTTGCGCAGAATCTGCACAACGCCCTCGGAATCCAGCTGCTCAAGAGCCTTACGGAACTGTTTGTACTTGCCTAGCGACTTCGCGCGCAGAGTGCGGAAATGCTCGGGGGCGAACTGCGGCATGGGTGGGAACTGAACCTTCTTGCCGCTGTAAATCGTGTCACCGGGAGCGAGCGAGCCGGCATTGACGAGCCCCACGATGTCGCCGGGGTAAGCAGCTTCGACCGTCGCACGAGTGCGGCCAAAGACTGTCAGTGCGTACTTCGTGGAGAAAGATCTGCCCGACTGCGCATGGGTGACCTGCATACCACGTTCGAAAACACCCGAGACCACTCGCATGAAGGCCAGGGAATCGCGGTGGTTGCGATCCATGCCTGCCTGCACCTTGAAGATCACGCCAGAGAATTCGTCAGTCGGGTCGCGATGCTCATCGATGGAACCGGAGTTCCCACCTGCAGCGGCTTCCAACACCTTCGGGTCGGAATCACGGCCAGCGGGTGCAGGTGCCAGGGCGCAGAGGGTATCCAGGATCTGGTGGACGCCGAAATTCAGCATGGCGGAGGCGAAAATCAACGGAGAGGTGGTGCACTCCAAGAACAATTCTTGGTCATGTAGTGCGCCATCGGCAGCCAGCAGCTCAACTTCCTCGGCTGCGGTATCCCACGCATCTTCCTCTCGCTCTGAGGCTTGTTCCGGGGTGTAGTGCTCTTCCGGGGCAATCGTGGAACCACCCGCCGTGCGAAGGAAATGAATGTATTCCTCGGCTTCACCGTCGTCGTTAATGCGCGCCAAGCCACGGAAGTCTCCGGCCTCGCCGACCGGCCAGAACAGGGGAGTGGGCTGTAGCTGGATCTCGTTGACGATTTCGTCGACCAGTTCTAGAGGGCTGCGTCCTGGACGATCCCACTTGTTTACCACGGTCACAATAGGTAGGCCACGCGCCTTGCACACGCGGAACAACTTAAGCGTCTGAGGCTCGAGGCCCTTTGCTCCGTCAATCAGCATCACTGCGGCGTCAACAGCAGAAAGAACGCGGTAGGTATCCTCCGAGAAGTCGGCGTGACCCGGGGTATCGACGAGGTTAATCATGAACGGCTCGCCCTCGTGCCCTTCCGGTGCGTACTCGAACTGAAGGGCAGAGGAGGCAATGGAGATACCGCGATCCTTTTCCATGTCCATCCAGTCGGAAACTGTGGACTTGCGGCCCGCCTTACCGTGCACTGCGCCTGCTTCCTTAATCATGTGGGCATGCAGGGCAAGTGCCTCTGTGAGAGTGGATTTACCGGCATCCGGGTGGGCGATGACGGCGAATGTGCGGCGGCGTGAGGCTTCGGATGCGGTTGTACTCATAGTGCCAATTAGTCTAGCGGGTTAGCCCTCAATGGCTGGAAACGCATTGGCACACAACGCCCGGAGGAGAGCACCTAGGCGCAGGAGGACGTGGTCTTCTTCTTATGGGCTGAAGATTGCTCGAGAGCTTCACCGAATGCCTTCGAGTACTCCTCAGCGCCTTCCGGCATAGGGTGAACGCCATCTTCGAACAGCAGATCCGGATGGGCTTGCGCATGGCCACACCAGTCCGCCAGGTAGACGTTGTCATGGGTCTTGGCTGCTTCGATGACCTCCTGGCGTGCCTGTCCCATCCACTCGCGATCGCCGTAGGGGGTAGCCATTACAATCGTGTGATCCGGCCCGATGAGGTTGATCATTTCTTCCATCTGATCGGGGAATGCAGCGCCGTTTGTTCCGAATCCCAGGAACACCGTGGAACGCAACTGTCCGGAATCCTTAAGCTGTCGCAGTACCTCGACGCCTGCGGTGTAGTGGCGGGATACATCTGCGTCGATAAAAATCCCGGGGTAGTCGGCATTCAGGGCTTGGCTTGCTGCAAGCATCACAGAATCGCCTACGGCCGTAATGTCTTTACCTTGAACCGGAGCTGACTTCTGGTCAGGCTTCGGGGATGGAGCGGCAGGTGCAGGCGCGGCCTTCTTGTTGTTTTTTGCCGACTGGTTCATTTGTTGCAGCTGATCCAGCTGTTGTTCCAGCTCAGTCTTATCGTTCGAGTTGACCACACCGTAGATCACGCCGCCTACACTAGCTACGACAAGAAGCGGTACGAAAGGCCAGGCGACCTTCTTGAACCCTTCATTGATCTCGTGATAGCTCGGTCGTGCGTTCACGTAGTTCTTCCACGTCTGCTTGTAGCCGCGACGGCGGAAGGGATTCTCGACGTGCTGGTAGGAGATCTCGGAGATGAGCAGAGCAATGGGGAGCGCAACTAGCCCCAGAATCCATTCGTGCTGCATGCGTCCGTCCTCATTAAAGAGCTCTCGCAGGATCATGATGACGGGCCAATGCCATAGGTATAGAGAGAACGACCGCTGCCCCAACCAACGCATGACTTTGGTCCGGAAGATCAAAGTCAGCGGGCCTGTTTCGCGGATCACGCCCCAGATCATCAGGACACCCAACACGCTGGTGAGAGCCAGGCCACCACGGTAGGTGAAAGCAAGGTCGTCACCCATGAAGAGAAGCTGCGCAGCGTAGCCGATGAAGGCCAGGAAGCCGATCGCTCCGGCTACGCGTGCTTCGAACTTACCTACTGACGCCCACGAATCCACCCGCGGGTCGTTCTGAGTTGACGTGACAAGGAGCGAGAAGAAAGCTCCGATGAGTAGGCCAAAAGCATGTGTATCGGTGCCGTAGTAAACCCGTGTTGGATCCTCACCCGGGGTGAAGAGCAGCCACATACCCAGCACGGAGGCAACTGCCAGAAGAACCGTTACCAACATGGGAACTCGCCGTGGGGCACGGTGGAGTCTGCGCTGGGTAAAGGTAAACATGGCCAGAGTTAAAAGTGGCCAAATGATATAGAACTGCTCTTCGACGGCTAACGACCAGTAGTGTGCGAACACCTGAACTTCGTTTTCAGCGAAGTAGGACTGGGAAGTGGCGATCTGGGTCCAGTTATTGACGAAGAACAGAGTACCCAGGAATTGCTCCCGAATCCCCACTGCTATGTCCCCGCCAATGGCGGTGACCAGCGCAGTCACTATGAATAGTGTGACGAGCGCTGCGGGAAGAATGCGCCGAAAACGTCTAATCCAGAAGTCTTTGAGACTGATTGTCTGACTTACGCGATACTCGCGCACCAGAAGCGAGGTAATCAAGAATCCAGAGAGGACGAAGAATAGGTCTACGCCCAGATAGCCACCAGGCAGTATGTCGCCGAAAAAGTGGTAGATAACTACGGCGAGTACTGCGAGTCCGCGCAGGCCATCCAGTCCCTTGACTTGGCGCAGGCGAGCGCGGCGATCCTGTTTTACAGTCTTGTTTTCCGGCGGAATTGCCAACGCTTCGGGCACGTTCTGCCGAGGTCGCTTCTGAACGGCAACTGGTGCAGGCGCTGCCTTTTGCTCAGCCTTAGGCGTAATTTTCTTTGGCGCGGGCTTGGCTGCCGGCTTTTGAGCAGCGTTTGCTACTGGTTTTGTTGCAGGCTTGGTTTCCGGTTTCGGCGCTGGCTTTTCAACAGCCTTTGGCGCAGGCTTTGCTGCTGGCTTTTGTCCCGTCTTGGGTAGCGTCTTGTGCTCCGGCTTTGGCGAAGGCGCTGCGGGCTTTTGTGCTGCCTTGGGTGGGGTTGGCTTCGGCGCGGGCTGTTGAGCAGCCTTTTGCGTTGGCTTTGGCTCAGCCTTTGGTGCTACTGCCTTTGTAGCAGGCTTAGCTGCTGGCTTTGGTGCAGCGTTTGCTACTGGTTTTGTTGCAGGCTTGGTTTCCGGTTTCGGTGCTGGCTTTTCAACAGCCTCTTGACTTGGTTTTGCCACAGCCTTTGGGGCGGTCTTAGACGTGGATTTTGGGGCCTGTTTAGGCGCCGTTTTCTTCTGTGTCGTGGACGGTGCAGATCCGGGAGCTGGGGGCGCACCAGCGCTCGAGCTGATCTTGATCGCCGTACTATTTTCCGCAGCGACAGTCTTCTTCGCTGGAGTCTTTACGTCGCTGGCTAAGGCTCCGGGCTTAGGAGTTTGCCTGGACTTCGGATCCTGGGGCTTCTTCCGCGTAGGCGGCGCCTTGGGTGCAGCTTGCTTAGTCGCGGCGGGCACCTCCGGCTTGGGTGCAGACTGCTTTGTTTTGTCGGGCGCAGCTTGCTTAGGCGCAGCGGGCACCTCCGGCTTGGGTGCAGACTGCTTGGGTGCAGCCGGAGCCGGCGCTGGCTCTGTCGGCTGGGAGCGGTTGGGCGCAGAGGAACTAGAGGTTGGTTGTTTCTGCTGGTCGGGAGCAGACTTCGTCGATTCTGCCCGCTTGTTTCGTATAGCGCGCAGTAGTCCAAAAACCTGCTTCACTAGCATCTCCCAAAAGCAAAAGTCGAGTGCATGAATTCACTAATACTAACGCCATGTCTCTCCGAAACGGACAAGAGTTCTCGTGTCGGCGAGCTGACTATGTCGTTACAGCTATGTGCGCTTCCGAGTGTGGATATCGTTTCGCGCAATGTCTGTGCCATTGTTCACGATGAGTGTCACTGCGTCTACCGAATCGCCAAGCGTGTTCTCGATCCATCCTGAATCGGAGTCGAAATCAGAGTCCTCGAAAGGGGCGAGAACGAAATCAATTACGGAAGTGCCATTTGGCGGCCGACCGATGCCCATACGCACCCGCACGTACGCTTGAGTACCCAATTCAGCGGTCATTGAACGCAAGCCGTTGTGACCGCCCTCGCCACCCTTATCCTTGATGCGTATTTGGCCCTTGGCGATGTCAAGCTCGTCGTGACAAACGATCACCCGCTCCGCAGGAACGTTTAGCGCAGAAGCCAGGGGGCCGACTGCTTCACCGGAATTGTTCATAAACGTCGTGGATCGGACCAGCAGCACGGGAGTTTCTTCAACCCGGATTGTGGCAACCTTAGCTTTTTCGCCCACTACCGGCAGCCACTCCGCACCGTACTTTTCAACCAGTCGATTAATAGGCCAGTACCCGATGTTGTGCCGAGTCTCGGCATACTTCGCACCGGGATTTCCGAGGCCGATAACGATCCACTCTGGGGAGAATTCCTGCAGATCAGCTAAAGAAATCTTCTTGTCCCGCGAGGAGCTAGGGGCATCGTTAGTCGCGCCCTTACGGAAGAGAGAAAACAAAGATTGAAGGAAAGACACAGCTACTAGTTTTACACCTCTAGGTTGCGTTCAATTGCGTCAGCTGCGTCAGCGCACATGATCGCCACATCCGCAGCCTCTGACTTCGGGAAGGGCTTCAGTACATACGCAGCCGGATCCATCTTGCCCGGCGGTCGACCGATGCCACACGACAAGCGCCAATAGTCCTTCGTACCCAGTGACTTCGTAATCGACTTCAAGCCGTTATGTCCCTTATCACCACCGGATTGGCGCAGCTTTACTTCCCCTGGATCGCCTTCCATATCGTCGTAGGCAACGATGATGTTCTCCGCGGGGATCTTAAAGAATGCCGCCAGTTGTTGCACTGGCCCGCCCGACACATTCATATAAGTCCGTGGTTGTGCCAGCACTACCTTGCGCCCGGAGATCGTCACTTCGGCGATATCCGTGTTCGTTTTCTTATGAGTGCTCAGGCGCGCCGCTGGCATTTGCCGATCCAGCAGCTCATCGATCACCATTCGCCCTACATTGTGACGGGTTGTTGAGTACTTGCTACCGGGGTTGCCCAGCCCGACGATTAGCCACATGTCGCTGTTGGTGTGTTGCTTTGTTTTTGGTGACGCCACCTATGTCCCGACCTCTCTTAAACTCACTGACGGTCATTGTACTGTCCAGTCCTGACAAGAAACTGAGCTTAGAGGTGGCGTCAATAGAAAAAGAGCCACACCGTGCAGCGCGTGCACGTGATGTGGCTCTATTGTGATGCAGGGGAGTGGTTTACTCCTCGGACTCGCCCTCTTCGGCCTTCTCCTCGGAAGCCTCCGCAGCCTCGCCCTCGGCACCCTCGGCGCCCTCTTCGTCAGTGTCCTCCGGCAGTTCCTCTTCCTCCGGCTCAACAACGTTGATGATCAAGGTGTCCTCTTCGGAAACCAGGGAAGCGTTACCCGGCATCTGCAGGTCGCCTGCCACGATCTGGTCGCCGATCTGCTTGCCCTCAACATCCACGGAGATTTCTTCCGGAATGTTCAGAACGTCAGCCAGGATGGTAATAACGTCAGCCTCCTGGGTAACCAGGGCGCCCGGAGCAGCTTCGCCGGTGAAGACAACCGGCACGTCGACCTCAACCTTCTCGCCGCGCTTAACGTTCAGCAGGTCAGCGTGGTCAACGTCCAGGGTCAGCACGTTCTGATCCACAGCCTTGATCATGACCAGGTGATCCTGGCCTTCAATCTCAAGCTCCAGAACAGCGTTGACACCCTCGTTACGCAGGATGGCCTGGAACTCCAGGATGTCGACGTGGACGTGCATCGGGTCCAGGCCGTTGCCGTAAACAACAGCGGGGACGCGGAAGTCGCGACGCAGACGACGGCTAGCGCCCTTACCAAACTCGGTACGCAGCTCGCCCTTCAGACGGGTGATATCAGCCATGATGTTCTCCTTCTAGTTATGCGCTCCAGATGTACTCGTTTGTACACTGTCGTGCTTAATGCGTTTCAACCGCGGACACAAAAAATGCCGCGATATCTCGCGGCGTGTATGCATCCCACAATTGATTGGTTGCGTACCCACCGGGAGAGGGGGACGTCAAACAAAAGAAGGGGAGTGTGCTTTTCGCGCCGATAACGGCCAGATTCTATGTAAGAATCCAGCCCTCGCCGAGATTCGGGAAAATTTTAGCACACCCCCGACGGGGGTTTAAAACTGTTTGCAGAGTTACTCAAACAAGGTGGTCACAGATCCATTCTCGAAGATCTCGTGAATGGTCTTAGCTACCAGCGGAGCGATCGACAGCACCGTCAGGTTGTCCCAGCCCTCGGTGGACTGCGGCAGAGTATCGGTGGTGATGATCTCGCGGGCGCCACAGTTGCTGAGGCGCTCTCGAGCTGGGTCGCTAAACACACCGTGGGTGGTGGCGATGATTACGTCGCCAGCGCCCGCCTCACGCAGCACACCGACGGCGCCCGCGATAGTTCCGCCGGTATCAATCATGTCATCCAGCAGCACACAGGTGCGGCCCTTCACGTCACCGACTACGCGGTTGGCGGTGACCTTGTTGGCCACATCTATGTCGCGAGTCTTGTGGATGAAAGCCAGCGGTGCGTCGCCCAGAACGTTGGCCCATTTCTCGGCAACCTTAACGCGACCAGCGTCGGGGGAAACCACGCAGATGTTATCTAGGTTGTAGTTCTTCTTCACGTGATCGGTAAGGATCGGCATGGCGTGCATGTGATCGACCGGGCCATCGAAGAAGCCCTGAATCTGATCGGTGTGCAGGTCCACGGAGACGA
>ERZ1031373.140-NODE-140-length-12486-cov-5.344301_pt1 | contig 12486 bp, 10 predicted proteins | sample MGYA00516733_ERZ1031373 | MGnify/ENA primary metagenome ERZ1031373 (study PRJEB33718, sample SAMN03159865) | human skin metagenome | collected 2014-02-25 | study: EMG produced TPA metagenomics assembly of the PRJNA266117 data set (Human skin bacterial metagenome...
CAAAAATGGCTGTCTGCTCCCAGCTCAGAAGAGACGAGCGATCTTCTTCGACAAACCCCAGACTCATCTGCTCCCCCAGGGGGCTTAGATCTTCAATCAAGTCTCGGGCGCTGACTGCCAGCGTGGCCCGCGAGGTGCGAATACGGTCGAGGCACCCCAACGACGCATGCGAGGTCACCGGCCCAGGCACCGCGAAAGTTGGTTTAACGAAGGCCTCCGCCCAGTTCAAGGTGTTGAGCGCCCCGCTCCTAAGGGGCGCCTCCACCACCAAAGTCGCCTGGCCAAGTGCTGCGGCGATGCGGTTACGAGTAAGGAAACGGTGGCGCGCAGGCGGAGTGCCAGGAGGATACTCACTGATCACCAGTCCCCCTGCGGCAATGATGTGCTCGAATAGCTCTGTGTGAGCCTTGGGATAAGGAATATCCAAACCGCAGGCCATCACCGCCACCGTAGGCGCTTTAGACTGCAGAGCCGCCCGGTGGACAAGTGCATCGATTCCCACCGCACCCCCGGAGATCAGGCTAAAACCCGCATCGGCCAGATCTCCAGTGAAAGACTGCGTGACCTGCTCGCCGTAGCGAGTCGCCGCGCGTGTGCCTACGACGGTGACGGAGCGTCGCACGGCAACATCCAGGCGAATATCTCCACGCACCCACAGCGCAAACGGCGCGGCGGCCTGTCCGCGCACGGAAGAATCATGGTCTGCACCTGAATTGGCCATGCGCATGAAGCTGGCGCTAAGTTCCTCCGGCCATTCATCGTCCTCGGGTGTGACAAGTCGCCAGCCGCGCGCAGCAGCCAGCTCAATGTCCTTTGATGGATCCTGTTCATATCGCTGTGAAGTCGCGTCGGCCAGTTCATCGGGCAGTCTGCCACCCCGGCGCGCCAATGCCTCGGCGACCGCTTTAACCTGCGACGCCCCAGCCTTTTCCCATCCTTCCGGCCAGAGCAAGTCCAGCACATCAGTCCGGGAAGCTTCTACGACGCGTCGCAGATAGGCCCACTCATAGAGATTGTCAGTGGTTGTCATGGCTTATGCCACCTCCGTTAGTTCCTGGTCTGCGCCGAAGAGCTCCACCGCGTCGCTGATATGCCCCAGATGTGGCGCGGGTGCAGACTCCAAATCCGCGAGTGTCCACGCCACACGGATGGTGCGGTCAACACCCCGCTGGGTGATAGTGCCTGTTCGAAGCATGTCCTCGAGCAGCAACTCACCGGCTTCATCTACTCCCACCTCCCGCAAATCCTTTCCGGGTACCAGGGCGTTGCTGGCTGTGCCCCACCGCTGACGCGCACGATCCCGCGCTGCAGCTACCCGCTCTGCCACCACCGCGGTGGACTCAGACGAGTTTTTAAGCCCCGCTATCTGCGGTCGCCCCGTAGTGCGGGCAAACACGTCCACCCGATCGCGAAGCGGGCCAGAAAGCTTCGCCTGATATCTGAGCCGGGTTCCGGAAGGACATGTGCAGTCAATGGCCAGCTCTGCCCCGCACGGACAGGGATTCGCGGCTAATACCAGCTGGAAATCCGCGGGAAAAGTCGAAATCCGTTGTGCACGCACAAGCTCTACCCGGCGCAGCTCCATGGGCACGCGCAGAGTGTCGAGGCAGTCCCGGCGCGCCTCACTGACCTCATCGAGAAATAGAACACCGTGGTGTGCGAGACTCACCGCTCCGGGAACTGGCACACGTCCTCCACCAATCAATGCCGCTGGAGTCACAGAATGGTGCGGGGCGATGAAAGGCCTTCGACCGGCAAGCACCTCCGAAAGATTCCCCTTGACCCCCGCTAAAGAATGCACGATGGCAGCCTCCACCCGCTCGCTATCGCTCATTGGCGGCAAGATTCCTGGCAACCGCTCAGCCAGCATGGATTTGCCGCTTCCCGGAGGTCCAATAAGCAACAGGTTATGTCCGCCTGCCGCAGCAACCTCCACTGCCCGGCGTGCCGCCGGTTGTCCCAACACCTCCGCCAGATCCCCCACCTCACGGGGAGGCACCTGTTGCCCTGGTTGTGCTTCCGGTAAGTCTCCGCCTCTTAACCACTCGATAACGCTAGCGAGATTGCGGGCTATCAGCACCGTTACCGCAGACTCCGCTGCCTCCGCCGCAGCGGCAGCCTCTGCCTCATTGCCCGCCGGAACCACAACCGTGGAAAATCTCTCCATCGCCGCGGCCAATACGAGAGCAAACACCCCTTGTACTGGGCGAATCTGCCCATCGAGTCCCAGCTCCCCCACTAGGACAGTTGCAGACAGTCTGCCAGCCACCACTGCGTCCTCCGCAACCGCGGAGAGCATCGCACACACCATCGCCAGGTCGTATCCCGCCCCCTGCTTCGGCAACCCAGCTGGTGACAGACTCATCACCGTCCTCGACCCCGGCCACGCCACGCCCGAGTTCTTTAACGCCGAGCGGATGCGATCCTTCGCCTGCACCACCGCGGTATCCCCCATACCCACAATCGAGATGCCGGGAAGCCCCCTGCTCACATCACATTCGACGGTAATAACCGTCCGCCGCGTCCCCTCCAACGCCAGCGCTTGCGCATGCCCTACGGCCATCGGTCACCACACCCCCTGGACATGCTCCCGCACGCCCTGCGGACCAACGTCGATCACATCCACGCGCATTCCCCCGGAAAAGCGCACCCCCTCGCGATTCTGTTCCAGCCACAGGCCAGCCACGGTGCGTATCCGCCGCAGCTTCCGCGGACCGACTGCTGCCACTCCGCCCCCATCGGAGTCCGAGGTGCGATACTTCACCTCGATAAAGGCGAGATCGCCCTCAGGCGTGCGTGCAACTATATCCAACTCCCCGTAACGAGTATGGAAATTGCGTTGCAGTACCTCATATCCCGCCCGCTGCAGATAGTCCGCGGCTAGGTTTTCCCCTGCGTTACCCACCCGCCGCTTGTTCACCGTTGGCACTGTCGCTTCCCCTCACTTCCTCGCGTCCCCTACCTTTTCGATCGGCACCGGCTCTTTCACGGCCAGCACCTGGTTCACAAGTGTGGAGCATTATCCACGCGAGGGGGCGTCACCAAACAAAAAGGCAAAGCAAAAGCCCAGGGGTCTGTGGATAACCTCTGGGCTGTGAATAAGAAGGGAATGTTACTGGTTAGTCCGGCAGTTGCAGCTCGGGCTTGTCGAGTTCCTCGATGTTGACGTCCTTGTAGGTGATGACGCGAACATAACGGACAAAGCGGGCAGGCCGGTACATATCCCACACCCAGGCATCGGACATGCGGACTTCGTAGTACACCTCGCCGCCGGAGTTACGGGGAATCAGCTCGACGGCGTTGGCCAGGTAGAAGCGGCGCTCGGTTTCCACCACATAGGAAAACTGGCTGACCACGTCGCGGTACTCGCGGTACATCGACAGTTCGACGTTAGCTTCGTAGTCGTCTAGTTCCTCAGCGCTCACGGACTTACCCTCGATCCTTTCCCTCTAGCCACTGCCGATGCGCAGCGGCCACGTTCTTGTAACTGTAGCGGTGATAAGGGGTGCCACCATGCAGACTCACCGCGTTCATGTGTGCCTTGGTGCCATAGCCCTTGTGACTAGCCAAACCATACCCCGGGAACTCTTCGTCGAGGGTTCGCAACACTCGATCCCTGGAAACCTTTGCCAGCACGCTTGCCGCACTAATGCATTTCGCCATCTGGTCGCCTTTGATCACTGGCAGGTGTGGCATAGGAAGTCCCGGCACCTTGACCGCGTCGGTCAACACATACCCCGGCTGAACGTCCAATGCCGCGACTGCGCGACGCATGCCGGAAACATTGGCGTGCTGAATACCAAAACTGTCGATATCCGCGGCGCTGATGTGGATAATCGAATACGCCACGGCGACATCCTTGATGACCTCAAAGAGGAGCTCGCGGGTCTTCTCAGTCAGCTTCTTCGAATCGGTGAGCCGCTCCAGCCCCGCACCGTCTAAATCAGCGGGGAGGATGCACGCCGCAATGGAGATCGGCCCGCAGCAGGCGCCACGACCGGCCTCGTCCACCCCCGCTACGGGCCCCAGCCCCGCGGCTTCTAACTCGCGTTCCAAGGAGCTTTAGCCCTGGATCGGCAGGGAGTCCACGCCACCGATACGGTTAACTGGCAACAGAATGGACTCGACCTCGCCGACGATGTTTTCCACCGGGATGGTGCCCTGGTGCTCATCCCCCATGTGCGCGCGAGAATCCAGGGAGTTGGTGCGGTTATCGCCCATAACCCAGACGGCATCATCCGGCACGGTAACCGGGCCGAAGTAGTTACCCTGGCATTCCTTAGATCCCATGGTGGGGTCGATCGGGTTGACGGGCGGATCCATCGTGTAAGAATCATCGACCTTCTTACCGTTGACCATGATTCCCGGGTCGCCCTCCTGGCACTGCACCGTCTGCCCACCGGTGGCAATCACGCGCTTGACCAGGGTATTTTCATCGGGAGCGACAATGCCGATGGTGGCGCCGAGGTTCTGCAGGCCACGCACGACACCATTGGAACTGCGACGGGAAGTGTATTCTTCATTCCACGATTCGGTGCCCACGAAGACAATTACGTCGCCCGGATCAGGCATCTTGTTGCCACGATAAGCCAGTTTGTTGACGAAGATGCGGTCGGGTGTACATCCCTGACAGCCGTGGAGAGTGGGTTCCATCGACTCGGAAGGAATCAAGTACATGCGGCCAACGAAGTTGTTGAACGCTCCTAGCACTAGCATCGTCACCAGGATGATGATCGGCATTTCAACCCACCATGGGTAGGTCTTCTTCTGCTTCTCTTTCTTCTTTTTGTTAGGTGACGCCCCATCCTCCGGCTGCGCAGCGGCCTTCGGTTCACCATTGGCGCCTTCCGGGGCTGGGCGCTGGGTGGGGTACTCGCCCGGCTGGCCAGGGAGCTGCTGGGGATCGTTCGGTTCCTGTCGATGAGTCACAAATAGCCAGGATACCAGTGGCAGGAAAAGCAAAAAACCCAGCCACGAAACTGTGGCTGGGTAGTTAGCACTTAGGGGGTAAGTACTAGCGGCGCTCCTTGATGCGGGCTGCCTTGCCGCGACGCTCGCGCAGGTAGTACAGCTTCGCACGGCGAACCTTACCGCGGGACAGAACGTCGATGTGGTCGATGTTCGGGGAGTGAACCGGGAAGGTACGCTCCACACCAATGCCGAAGGAGATCTTACGGATGGTGAAGGTCTCGCGGATGCCGGAGTTCTGACGACGGATTACAACGCCGCGGAAAACCTGCAGACGGGACTTGCTGCCCTCGATAACCTTGACGTGAACGTCCAGGGTGTCGCCAGGGCGGAAATCAGGAATGTCATCGCGCAGCTGAGCTGCGTCAACCTTGTCAAGAATGTGCATGGATAAAATCCTTTTGCTCGTCTGGATAGAGGATCCTCGCGGCTTTTCGCTTGTTCCACGCGCCTACGGGTTCGTACCCACAACAGAAATTAACTTGAGTAGTATGCCATCGGTCAGCGGCGTTTACCAAATCCGGCGTTTTTTAGTGCAGCGGCCATGCTGCCCTGTGGCTGGCGCTTCCTTCCTCCCTGCTTGCCACTGGCCTTTGGCTCATCCTGCAAGCGTAGGGAAAGCCCGATGCGGTTCCGGGGCACATCCACGTCGACCACGCGCACCTTTACAACCTCGCCAGAGCTCACCACATCGTGTGGATCCTTGACGAATTGATTGCTCATTGCGGAGACGTGGACAAGGCCATCCTGGTGGACGCCGACATCCACGAATGCACCGAAGGCGGCAACATTCGTCACGGTGCCTTCCAGCACCATGCCGGGGCGTAGATCCTTGATGGTCTCAATCCCTTCGGCCAGCGTGGCGGTCTTAAACGTCGGGCGTGGATCGCGCCCGGGCTTGTCCAATTCCGCTAAAACGTCCGTGATTGTGGGAATTCCGAATGTGTCATCGGCGAAGTCTTTGGCGCGCAGTTTGCCTAGCACGGCGGTGTTGCCCACAAGCTGTGGCACCTGCACGCCCGTGGATTCAACAATGCGCCGAACCAATGGATAAGCCTCTGGGTGGACTGCCGACCCATCCAGCGGATCAGCCGCACCATTGATGCGGAGGAAGCCCGCGGCCTGTTCGAAAGCCTTCGGCCCCAGACGGGGAACCTTCAGCAACTCCTTGCGGGACTTAAACGCCCCGTTTTCGTCCCTGTAGGCCACAATATTTTCGGCCAATGTGGGCGTAACACCTGCGACTCGGCTGAGCAACGGGGCGCTGGCGAGGTTGACATCCACACCCACGGAGTTCACTGCATCCTCCACCACGCTATCCAACCCGGCGGCCAGCAGAGCCTGGTTCACATCGTGCTGGTACTGGCCCACACCGATCGACTTCGGGTCGATCTTCACCAATTCCGCCAAGGGATCCTGTAGACGTCGAGCGATGGAGACAGCTCCACGGAGGGAGACATCCATATCGGGGAACTCCTGTGCGGCCACCTCTGAGGCGGAGTACACCGATGCGCCGGCTTCGGAAATGACGACCGTCTGGGGCTTCGTCCCCTCGGCCAGCCCGGCAATTTCCTTTGCCAATTTCTCGGTTTCGCGGCTGGCGGTGCCGTTGCCCACGGCTAACAGTTCCACGCCGTGCTTGTTCACGAGGGCGCTCAAAATGGTGCGCGCTTTATCCCACTGTCCGGAGTGTGGATAGACCACAACCGTATCTAAAACCTTGCCGGTGCTGTCCACGACGGCGCATTTCACTCCATTGCGATAGCCCGGATCCAGCCCTAAGGTCGCGCGGTGGCCAGCCGGTGCCGCCAAGAGCAGATCCTTCAGGTTCTTGGAAAAGACATTGACTGCCGCTTCGTCTGCTTTTTCCTTGAGGCGCATCCGCGCATCCACCGCAGAGCTCACGGCCAGCTTGGTGCGCCAGCCGAAGCGAACACACTCGGCACGGAACTTATCCGCCGCGTCCCCCTGCGACCCCAACCCAGTGCGGTCAGCGATGATTCCCTGGTAGAACTCGTCGCTCTCCCCCGGGGCGAAGTTAACACGCAGCACGCCCTCGTTTTCGCCGCGCAGCAGTGCTAGCACGCGGTGGCTTGGCAAATCCCCGAAAGGCTCGTTGAACTCAAAGTAATCGCGGTACTTCTGGCCTTCCTCCTCCTTGCCCTCGATGACCGCGGATTCGGCGCGGCCCCGGCGGAAGTACTCCTCGCGAATCTCCCCCACTACATCGGCGTCGGTGGAAATGTCCTCAACCACGATGGCTCTGGCGCCCGCCATCACTGCGGCGGCGTCATCAAAACCTTCTTGAACATAGCTTTCCGCCAGATCGGGACTACCGCCGGCGAGAAGCTTTTCGACCAGTTCCCCGAGCCCCGCCTCTCGCGCGATGGCAGCCTTGGTGCGACGGGACTTCTTGAAGGGCAGGTAGAGGTCCTCGAGCCTTGCCTTCGTGTCCACTTCCAAAATTTTTTGCCGCAGCTCATCGGTCAGCTTGCCCTGCTCGTCAATGCTCTTCAGGATTGTTTCCTTGCGCGCGGCCAGCTCGCGCAGGTAATCGAGGCGCTGCTCTAGCTGGCGCAACTGGCCATCATCCATGCCACCGGTGATCTCCTTGCGGTAGCGGGCGATGAAAGGCACGGTCGCCCCACCGTCGAGCAAATCGATGGTCGCTTGGACTCGAGAAACTTCCGCCCCAAGTTCGTGGGCAATGCTGCTAGCGATGCTATCGGTCATTCCCCACATTCTAGAGGGGCTACTGCTTGCCGAAGTCCTCGCCCCACTCCGGGGCGTCGTTCGTGAACTCAGTCAGCTCCGGCTGCAGTACCTATCCTTTAAACCACCCCGTTACCGCCGGGGCGATGTTCGTGTAAACATGCTTGTGCTCTTGGTACTCGGCCAGTCCGGTGGGGCCAAGTTCTCGGCCATTGCCGGACTGCTTCATTCCGCCCCACTCTGCCTGGGGCAGGTAGGGGTGGAAATCATTAATCCAAATGGTACCGTGACGCAGCTTGCGCGCGACCCGTTCAGCCTTTCCGCCATCCGTGGTCCACACGGCGCCAGCCAGGCCGTACTCCGTGTCATTGGCAATGGCGACGGCCTCGTCCTCAGTGGTGAAGGTCTCGATGGTCACGGTGGGGCCGAAGGCTTCATCGTGAACGCAGTCCATCTCCTGAGTGCAGCCATCAATGATGGTCGGCAGGTAGAACACGCCCTTAGTCAGGTCGGTGTTGCCCGTCGCGTGGCTACCCTCGTTGTCCTCAGCAGTCGGGATTCGGCCACCGCAGAGAATGTTGGCGCCCTGCTCACGTGCATGATCGACGTAAGCGGCGACCTTGTCCCGGTGGTCGGCAGAAATCAAGGCGCCGGTCTCGGCAGCCTCATCCAGCGGGCCACCGATCTTGATCTGCTCAGCCTTGGCCACGAGTGCCTTGACGAATTCATCGTGGATGGACTCCTCCACCACGATGCGGGAGCCCGCGGAGCACACCTGGCCCGAGTGCACGAATGCGCCGTTGAGCGCGTTATCTACTGCCGCGTCGAAGTCTGCGTCGGCAAAAATGACATTTGGGTTCTTGCCACCCAGCTCCAAAGCCACGCGCTTGACGGTCTCCGCCGCATTCCGGGCGATTAGCTTGCCGGTAACAAGGCCACCGGTGAAGCTGACCATGTCCACGTCCGGGCTTTGCGAGAGGGGGTTGCCGCAATTGGCGCCCGCGCCGGTGATCAGATTCGCCACGCCTGCGGGCAGTCCCGCCTGATTCAGGACTGTCATCAGCATCATCGCGGTGTGTGGCGTCAGTTCCGCCTGCTTCAGCACAAAGGAGTTACCCGCCGCCAATGCCGGTGCAACCTTCCAGGCCACCTGCAGCAGTGGATAGTTCCACGGGGTGATCAGGCCGCACACGCCGACTGGTTCGGCGTCGATACGCGAGCGAACATTCGCATCACCCGGATCGACCACACGACCCGCCTGGTGCTGGGCGAGAGTGCCAAAGAACTCAAAAGAGTTGGCAATGTCATCCATGTCGATCTCTGCTTCGGCCAAGCGCTTTCCGGTGTCGGCTGCTTCTGCACGGGCGAAGTCATCTTTGTTCTCGCGGATCTTCTCAGCGACCTTCAGCAACAACTTGCCACGCTCGACAGCGGGAACATCCGCCCATACGCCGGAATCGAAGGCAGCGCGGGCGGCAGCGATGGCCTTGTTCGTATCTTCGTCGGAGGCCTCGGAGACCACTCCTACCGTGGTGTTATCAGCGGGGTTGATGATGGTGCGGGTCTCACCGTTGTTGGCTGGCACCCACTTGCCGTTGATAAACAGCGAAGCGGGGGCGCCTTCATTGTGGTGTACCCCGGCCAGCAGATCGCAGGTAGTCGGGTCGAAGAGTGCAGCGTTCATATTTGAGGTTCTCGCTTTCCGATTGTTCTTACGGTCGAGTGAAAGGTTTTAGTCTTCGGTCCAGGCACGCACGGGGTCGGCACCGTCGGACATGTCCGAGGTACCTGGCAAGTCGCGCTGCATGTGCAGGAACTCTAGGTGACGCTCGTAAAGATCCAGGACGTTATCGATCAATTGCTCGGTCGTATAACCGTAGATGTCGTAGCCGAGGGAGCCCGTGTTATCGAAGACCTCCAAGCGGTAGTAGTTCTCCCCATTGCTAGTGCTACGAGTAAAGCTCGGCACCGGGTGTTCCATGGGGTAGATCTGATAGCGGAAGTCTTGTTCTTCGCCCAGGTGCAGGGTGAGATCCAGCTGGTTTACCGGCAGGTTGGGCACTTCGGCAGCCACCAGCGTAGTCTCGATTCCCTTGTCATTCAGTTCGCGGGCGACGGATGCCAAAGCGGGCTGGGCGACGTTGACCAGATATTCATTGGCCTTGGAAGCGCTGGGCCACGTGGAGGCCCGCGAGAGGCGCTTGCGCCAAGACTGATTGTCCCCAGATCCACTCGAGCGGCCGGACATGGCGCTGTGCAGGGAAACGCTGCGGGCTTCTGTCGCGTAGCTCTCCAGGCGCAGCGAGCGCCATAGTCCAAGCATGATGAGGTAGATCACGATGGTGAACGGAAGCCCCATCACGATGGTTGCGTACTGCACTGTTTCGACGCCATTAACTTGCAACATGACAAGCGTCAGTACACCGACCAATACAGCCCAGAAAATGCGGGACCACTTCGCCCCGTCCTGGCGGGAATCTTCGATCTTGGAGGTGAAGTTGGCGGTCACTAGAGCGCCGGAGTCGGCAGAGGTGATGTACAGCAGCAGGCCGATCAGTGTGGAGAGAACGATCAGTACCGTGCCGCCACCCATGTCCTGCAGCAAGGCATAGAAACCTTGTTCCGGATACTCCATCGTGTTGTTGGCGAAGTCCATATCTCCGCTGATAACGCGACGCAAAGCGGTATTACCAAACAGGCTCATCCACAGCAGGATGAACAGGAAGGGAATGGTCAGCACGCCGACGACGAACTGTCGCAGGGTGCGGCCACGGGAGATGCGGGCCAGGAATAGACCGACAAAGGGCGCCCATGCCACCCACCAGGCCCAGAAGAACAGGGTCCAGGCGCCCATCCAGGCCTTGGTGGATTCCGGATCCTCGGAGAAAGCAAACGTGTCCATGGTCATGCCTGGGAATGACGAGACATAGTCACCGATATTCATGACGAGGGCGTCAAGAAGGAAGGCAGTCTGGCCGGTCACGGTGACGTAAACGACCAAGCCAATGGCGAGCAACACATTGATTTCGCTCAGTCGCTTGATGCCCTTGTCCACGCCAGAGACCGCAGAGAGAGTGGCCACGCCGACGGCGAAAATGATCAGGCCGGATTGTACGGCGACACCTTCGTCCCAGCCGAAGATGAGGTGCAGGCCATAAGTCAGCTGCACCACGCCGATACCGAGAGAGGCGGCGATGCCGAAGACGGTGCCCAGAACTGCGGCAATGTCCACCGCACCTCCGATGGGACCGTGGATGCGCTTGCCGATCAACGGGTACAGGGCGCTACGGATAGCTAGAGGCATGTTCAGGCGGTAGGCGTAGTAGCCGAAGGCCATGCCCATCAGGGCGTAGAGAGCCCAACCGGTGATGCCGTAGTGGAAGAGAGCCCACACGACGGCTTGCTCGGCAGCTTCCCGGGTTTGTCCATCGCCGACGGGCGGAGCCATGTACTGAGTGACAGGCTCGGCTACGGCGAAAAACATCAGGTCTACACCGATACCAGCGGCGAAGAGCATCGCCGACCAGGAGAATAGGCGGAATTGCGGGCGAGAGTGGTCTGGCCCAAGGCGGATCGAACCGGACTTGGAAAAGGCGACCACGAGGACGAAGATCACAGCGACTGTTGCGGTGACGATGTAAAACCAGCCGAGGTTGGTGGAGATCCAGCCAGTCACCGACGCCAAAGTGTCCTTGGCTTGCTCCCGCCCCACGAAGGCATAGAGCGCAACTGCGAGGATGCCCAAGGCGGAGATGATGAACACAGGCCAATTGGTCTTAGGGGGCGTTACTTCACCGGGCGAATAGCTATCGCGGTCATTAACATCAAAAGAGCCGACAATGACACGCGGACCGGAGGCCTTCTTCCTTCCCACGATGCGCCGGGCTTTGAGGTCGTTTTGTGCAGGCGGCCCGGTGCTTGTGGCACCGTCAGTCGATTCGGGCCGGGAGTCGTTGTCGGAATTGGTCATGTAATTCTCCTCGATTACTTCCCGCCAAAGGGAGTTCATTTTCTAAGAAATACAATTTTCTAGACTACACAGCTATTTCTAATATGCCAGCCGAACCCCTCATATAGGTGCCATTCTCACCTCACTAGCGAGGTATGCCAAAATTAGGTTTTACCTGCTACCTAGAAATCCTATTAAGAAACTGGCATACTAGATTTTGTTCAGTCATTTAACTAGGAGGTAAGTGAAAAGATGGGCTTCATCGACAAGCTGATTCCAGGTAAGAAGAACGACACCGAAGGCCAGGTCGTCGAAGATCGTCGTCGCGATACTGTCATCGTCGGCGGCGGATCCGCAGGTTCGGTTTTGGCCAACCGACTTTCCGAAGACTCCACCAAGGACGTCATGGTTCTAGAGGCCGGACGCCCCGACTCCCTGTGGGATCTGTTCATCCATATGCCCGCCGCATTCTCCTTCCCTATCGGCGACAAGCACTATGACTGGGAGTACGAGTCCGAGCCGGAGCCAGAGATGAACGGTCGCCGTATCTACCACGCCCGCGGCAAGGTGCTGGGTGGCTCCTCCTCCATCAACGGCATGATCTTCCAGCGCGGCAACCCGATGGATTACGAAAAGTGGGGCAACCTGCCAGGCATGTCCAACTGGGGCTGGAGCCACGTCCTGCCCTACTTCAACAAGATGGAAACCGCGCTGGCCGCTGACCCTGATGACCCACGTCGTGGCCACAACGGTCCGCTGAAGCTGACCCGTGGCCCGGCAACCAGCCCACTATTCCAGGCCTTCTTTAAGCTGTCTCTTATACACATCTGACGCTGCCGACGAGCGATCTAGTGTAG
>ERZ1031373.141-NODE-141-length-12474-cov-5.466060_pt1 | contig 12474 bp, 10 predicted proteins | sample MGYA00516733_ERZ1031373 | MGnify/ENA primary metagenome ERZ1031373 (study PRJEB33718, sample SAMN03159865) | human skin metagenome | collected 2014-02-25 | study: EMG produced TPA metagenomics assembly of the PRJNA266117 data set (Human skin bacterial metagenome...
TACACTAGATCGCTCGTCGGCAGCGTCAGATGTGTATAAGAGACAGGATGCCAGGGATCCACCGGGCCTAGCTCACCACATCCCGATGGCAAGGCATGGGGTTCGCGATTCCCCGGTCTATCGATCCGCGACATGATTGTGGCAGAACGGCAGTTGCTGGAGCGTATCGGCGTCACAAGGCTCCATGCCCTTATCGGCGCTTCGATGGGCGGGGCGCGGGTGCTTGAGTGGTCGCTCATGTACCCGCACATGATCAACGCAGCATTACCCATCGCGGTAAGCGCACGCGCATCGGCCTGGCAGATCGGCTTGCAGTCCAGCCAGATTCGCTTTATTGAAGCGGACCCGGCCTGGCATGGCGGCGATTACTACTCCACAGGCGAGGTACCATCACACGGCCTGGGGCAGGCACGTCGGATTGCGCACCTGACTTATCGCGGAGAGCTGGAAGTAGACGAACGCTTCGGAGTGGATCCGCAGCGGAATGAGAACCCCTACGGCCCCTACCGCGACCCACAGCAGCGCTTCGCGGTGGAAAGCTATCTAGACCGCCAAGCAGAGAAATTGGTCGCACGCTTCGATGCAGGCAGCTATGTGGTACTGACGGATGCCCTGAACAGGCATGATGTAGGTCGGGGTCGGGGTGGCATGAATGCAGCTCTAGGGTCGTGCGAAGTACCGACGATGGTGGTGGGCGTGGATACCGATATTCTGTACCCGCTGCACCAGCAGGAACACCTTTCACGCAACCTGGGCGACTTCATTGGCATGTCGAAAATCACCTCCCCCACTGGTCACGACGGGTTTCTAATCGAGTCGCGGCAGATGGGTCAGGTGTTAACGAAATTCCTGGCTAAGGCGGAGATCATTGCCGAGGGAAGTTCTGTCCCCGCAGCTCCGCTGAATTAACTCACCAACGGGTCAACGCTCACGGCAATCCACAGAATGCCGAATCCGATTGCCGCAGTGAAGGCCGTATCGAAGCGGCGTGAACGCACCGCCAGGATTCCCAGCACGCGGGAATCCAGAAGTAGGCGCAGGACGGCCAGGTAGAGCATAGCGCTGCCCAGCATCACGCTGGCGCGACGCCACCTGTCCACCAGCAAAAGGGCGATGACAGCCAGCAGCATCAACACGAACAGCCCCAGAAGCGCCATCTGCACAGTACGGGAGAGCCTGGATGGCGGGTTATTCCGGTCGTGGGGGTTATCGAGTAAACGCAGGCGCGCATCCCCAATGCGGGCGGGGCGGGAGCGATTAGTCACGCAGCAGATTCTCCGCACGCTCGACGACATTGCGCACGAGGAAGGCACGGGTCAGTGGCCCCACTCCCCCAGGGTTGGGCGAAACGGCGCCGGCGATTTCCCACACGTCCGGGTGCACATCACCCTTCAGCTTGCCGTCCTCGCCGCGGGACACTCCCACGTCCAGGATGGCAGCACCGGGCTTGACCATATCTGCGGTCAGCATGTGCGGCACACCAGCGGCGGCCACGATAACGTCCGCAGCCTTCGTCTCCGCCGCCAGGTCTTTCGTGCCGGTGTGGCACAGGGTGACAGTGGAGTTCTCGCTGCGGCGAGTGAGCATCAGGCCGATCGGGCGGCCGACCGTCACTCCGCGGCCGATGACTACAACTTTCGCGCCGTTCAACTCCACACCGAAGCGGCTGAGCAGGTGGATCGCGCCATTGGGAGTACAAGGCAATGGAGCGGGCTCGTTGAGCACCAGCTTGCCCAGGTTCACCGGGTGCAGGCCATCGGCATCCTTGTCCGGATCGATGCGCTCCAGCACAGCGTTTTCATCCAGGTGCTTCGGCAGCGGCAGCTGCACGATGTAGCCGGTGCAGGCATCGTCAGCGTTCAGCTCGTCGATGACTGCGTTGAGCTCTTCCTGGGAAACGTCCGCCGGGAGGTCCTTGCGGATGGAGTTCACGCCGATCTGCTCGCAGTCCTTGTGCTTCATGCGCACATAGGAGTGGCTGGCCGGATCGTCGCCCACGAGCACGGTGGCCAGGCCGGGAGTCACACCCTTTTCCTTCAGCGCAGCGACGCGCTGTTCCAGATCGGCGAAGATCTCGTCGCGGTAGAGTTTTCCATCCAATTTAGTAGCTGCCATACCGCCTATTATTCCACGCGGGCTCGCTGGGATCGAGGTGGCGTCATGGCTAAAAGAGCAACTAGCACAAGAAGCTAGTAGGGCCTACCCGGCCAGTGCGGCGCATAGGCGACAGTTGGACGAGCAGGGTTCGTGGCGGCCACGACCACGCCAATGACGACGATGGCGATTCCAGCCAGCGCGACCAAGGTGGGGATTGTGAGAGTATGCTGCAGAGTCGCTTCGGTATCCAGCCAGGTATCGAGGATTTCGATGTAGCGCTGCCCATCTTCCGCGGTCATTACATCCCGGCCATTAGGTCCCCCGGTGGGCCAAGCTTTCTCTCCGTACTCCCGGATTTCCTCGCGAAAATCCCACCCTGGCACCACCGCGAAAGCCGCCCCGCCGCCCCACCAGACGAGCATGCCGCTCCAAAAAATGGCGAGGGAATCATTGCACCACTTCGGGATCGCGAGCGCAACGAAGTTGAGGAGGCATTGGATGCCGAAGAAAAGCGGGCCGACCGCGGCTGCGACCAGAAGGATCCCCACCCAGTCCTTGCCATAGAACACGAAACGCAGCACGCAGTACACGATCGGCATTAGGAAGGCAGCGAGCCAGCCGATGAGCAGGAGCATGAAGCGAGAGTCTTGGCCGGTTTGAGGCGGCGGGGCATACCCGTAGGCGGGCATAGGGGCAGGCGAGCCGTAGTGAGGGTACGTCATGCCACCGATCCTGTCAGAAGGCGGGCGCTTTGGCTGCGCATTCTGGGCATTAAGGTGAACACGGCCAAGAGCATGAAAAACCGCGGCACGTTGAGAATATGCCGCGGGGTAGGATGAGGTTTTTCTTCCATACTTATAGAAGTTTCTGCACTGTGGGAATGTTCCCACAGCTACTTTAATTCGCCTGCGATTCAGCCAGATCACGTCGGCGGCGAAGCAAGGTAAATGCACCCAAAACAACGAGCATGGCTCCGATGAGCGCCACCCACCACAGATGCGCTCCGGTTTGTGCCAGTCGATCGATGATGCTTGAAGACTCGCCGCCTTCATGGCCACCGCCTGGGCTATTTGGCGGTGCTGGAGTATCCGGGTGCTCCGGCGGCGGGGTACCTGGAGTGCTTGGTTTATCGGGCGGCGTCCCGGGCTTATCCGGAGGCGTTCCTGGATTGTCCGGCGGCGTTCCTGGCTTATCTGGCGGCGTTCCTGGATTGTCCTCCGGCTTCGGCTTCGTATTCACCGTCACGTTGTAGTTCCAGCTGCCGGTTTCTCCGATAGGGATCGTGATGAGGAAAGGACTGGACTGGCGGTATTCCTTAGTAGGATCCGCGCCCTCGTATTCCGTGACCAAGTACAAGCCGACCGGGAGGCCGGTGAACACTGCCTTACCGGAACTATCTGTGTACGCCTCAAAGGTTCTATCGAACCCCTGCCGACGAGCATCGGCTACCGAGAGCCGCTTCGCCTGATTCATCCCCTTCTCGGTAGTGAGGTCAATCCCCTGGACACGCTGCGCTGTGAAGCGAATGTTGTCGATAGGCCCAAAGGGTTTCTTGCCCCCTCGGTCGTCCCACCAATTTGGTTCGCTTTTCACCACCGTGAGAGTACCGAGACGGGTAGCATCAATAAACTTCACATCCAGGCCTTCGACCTGGCCTGTGATGGTGTGCTGCTTCGCGTTAGCCTGCGGCACAACAGGGGTGGGGGCAACGAGCGGAGTGCCGACCAGAGCCACGACTGCGCCCAAACCGAACACGGAGCGGCGCAGCCCGGCACGGTGCACCGGCGCCCACCGTACCTGTGACGCGGTGTTCATGAGGTTCACGGCTTATTCCTCTTCCATTTCTTCTTCGCCTACTACTACCTGTTCGGATTGTTTGGCTTTCTGCTTCTTCCGCTCGCGAAGGAACCACCAAGTAATCAGTGCGATGATCAACACTGCGGCGGCGAGCAGTAGCCACATCCACCACTGCATCAGCTTGCCGCGATCATCGAACACGTTGCCTTCGTCCTCATCCATTGGAACGCGGTGTGCATGCACCAGGAGCCGGTGGGTATTCACGCCGTAGGGGGTGCAAGTGATGAGGGTCAGTAGGTCCTCTTCCGGCCGGGTCTTGAGGCTGTCAACCTCTTCCGGCAAGACAACCTCTGTGTCGTACACCTCGTACTTCATCTTCTCGCCGAAGGTGGATACGTAAACCGCATCGCCCTTCCGCACATCCACGAGGTTATCCCACAGCGTGGCGTTGGACAGGCCTGTATGGCCGGTAATAACCGCGTGAGTTCCCTTCCCACCTACAGGTAAGGAGGATCCATAGAGGTGCCCAAGACCTTTTTGCAGAACCTCGTCGGAGGTCCCGTGGTAAACGGGTAGGCGCGATTCGATGGACGGGATAACCACCTGGCTCATGGCGCTCTGCCCAGAGAGCTGGGAAAGATACTCTTCGTATGCGGGGTTATCCTCGCTGACGCGAGCCAGCCACGGATCCAGGATCGGTCCGTCCTTGTGCGTCGTGTTATACCTGCGGGCTTCCTCTACCGCTCGGCTAAGGACTTGAGGATCCGTTTCCTTCAAGTCTTGTTCGTATTTTTCCGCGATCTTTTGTTGCTGGTGGTTGTTCCACTGCGTGGCGTAAACGGGATAAAGCATGACAAGCAACCCCACCACCACTAAAAGGATGGGGAGGAAGGTGCGACGAAAGAGCGATCGCGGTGCGCTCTTTCGATGCTTACCAATTGTGCTTGTCATGTCCGTTGCTTTCCCGTTCGAGCTGCCTAGCCCCTACTGCTGGGTGCTTCGGCGAGCTGCGTAGAAACCGCCACCGATAATCGCCAAACCAGCCAGAACAATGGCCCAGAAGCCTGCGCCACCGGTGTTCGGCAGGTGGTTTTCGTCGGTGTAGTTCTTGATGTTGGCGGTGTACTTGATGTCGGCGGTCGGCGCACCGTTTTTGTCCACCTCGCCCTTCTTCAGCTCGAAGTGCTCAAGCGCATCGTTGGCCACGTAGCCTTCAGGTGCCTTGGTCTCGTGCAAGCAGTAGTTGGTCTCTTCGTCGGCCTGGTTGTTGGCGAAGTCGGTAACGTGGACGCCCTCGATGGTGACAGTGCCCTGGTCGTTGGTGGTCCACTTGTCCTGGCCCTGGACGTTCAGCGGATCGGTGCCTTCCTTCTTCTTCCAGACCCCGTTGCCGTCATCGACACACTGCACCAACTGGAACTCTGCACCCTGCAGCTTCTTGTTCTCATCGTTGCCGTCGGTCTTGTTGATGGTGACCTTGCCCCAGTAGGTGTGAACCTTTTCCGACGTCTTCTCTGTGTCGTGGTCGGAAGAGCCGTTATTGGTGATCAGCGTTGCGTCGTTGGGAACGTGCTCGATGAAGCCGTTGGTCTTGGTCTTGATGGTGGTGAACACGAGGTTGGTGGACTTCAGCTTATCGCGGCCAGCTTCGGTGAATTCGACCTTGATCTCCTGGCCGTCCTTTACCAACTGGTAGTCGGTGCCTGCCACCAATGCTTGAGCCTTGTCAGCGGACTCTCCGTACTTCACCTCGACAGTGGCGTTTACAGCGTCCAGTTTCGGATCAAGTACATCCTTGACGATGTACTTCTTCAGCGTGGAATTCTTAGCAACAGCCGGAACGCCCGTGGTGATCGTGTACTTGTAGTCCTGGCCTGCCTGTGCGTTCTGGTCCTCAACTTCCTTGGTGATTGTCACCTTGGAGTTCTTCGGGTACGCGTGAACGTCATAGATCCAGCTCTTGTTGTCCGAGTTGGTCATCGGCACATATACCAGGAACGGAGCACCGGGCACCAGACCCGAATCAGCCGGGACTTGGGTTTCGGTGACCTTGTAGAGACCCTTTGGCAAGTTTTCGAACTTCAGGGTGCCATTTGCACCGGTGGTGCCTTCGTTGGAGTATGCACCGTCGCCGTTCCAAGCCGTTGCCTTGGAAGGGTCGGTAATCTTGCGTGCCTTTTCCCAGTCGCCGCTGTTGTTCAGTGGCTGAACCAGCTCAATCTTGTACTTGACGCCCTCGGCTGGCTCACCAGAGGGATTGTCAATCGCGGTTCCGTTGCCCTGCTCGCCCTCAGCGCCGATGAGCTTGTGCAGGGTAAGGGAAAGTGGCTGGTTGTTGTCGATGGCGCTGACGGCCTGCGCCTGTGCGGTCGGGGCCTCGTAGACTACTTCGGCGCCGACGGTGCCGGCAGCCAGTGCGATAGCGAATGCAGCGGACAGCGCACCTACGCGCTTGCCGACAGTTGCGTTAGACATGAAAGTCCTTCTTTCTTACAAGTGAATGAGTAGTGGAAGTTGATCCGAGTGGTCGAGGGCACATGGTTGGCAATACTCGTGGCGAGCTACTTGCGGTGAACACTGCGCGCCGTCGTAACGGATCCTTGTGTGAGCAATGTGGTTTCTTGGCTTCAGGTCATCGTGCCCACCCGGGTCCATCTCGGCACCGGCCTGGGGTACTGGGTTGAAACATTGTTCTCCTCTTTAGAAGTTGTGCACGTCAGGGTTAGTTCAGTCGTCGGCGTATGCCCATGGCTCCTGTGGCTGCGATGAGAAGCCCCGCGAGAATGGGGAGCATCACACCGTCGCCACCGGTCTTTGGCATCACGCCCTGGTGCACATTGGCCACCTGCAGCCATGCACCATCTGGATAGTCCTGTGGCAGGTCACTCGGCTTAGACGCAGCAAACAGTGCGTTCTGCTGGTCCGACTCCACGATCGTCTTGCCGTTGGCATCTCGTTTGATGCTGATTTTCACCGGGGTAGGCAAGAGCTGATAGCCGTCTGGCGACTTCGTCTCCAACAAGTAGTAGGTTCCGTAGTCCAGCTCAGTCCAGAGGTACTTTCCATCCTCTGTGACCTTGAGGTCGGCAATTTTGTTCGCCGCCGGTCCCGTGGGGTCTTGGTCGTAGATCGCGAACTGCGCCCCGTATTTGTCGCCGTCGCGCGCGGGGATAGTCGTGACGTTTCCTGCGGAGTCCGAATCGACCTTCCACAGGTAGAAGCGGGTCTTATCGGGTCCGGGATAGCAACCCTCGTCTTCGAGGTCGCCCATCTTCACGCTATTGGCGAAGCCGCCGCGCTCTGCACTGCACGCTGGTGTGCCCGCACCGTCACCGGGTGTGACGCCACCTTCTCCGCCTCCGGCCGATTCAGTTCGAGCTTTATCGTATTCTGCCTTATCAAGGGTGAACTTCAGTTTGACTCGGTACCGATGAGTGCCGTCGCCATTCTTGGTAGCCTGCCGTCCAACTGCGTCGATGGTGCGCTTTTCCCACATTTCTGGGGAGTCCTCGGAACGTACTCGGTCACAGTTGCCTAGCCGGAAGCTTCCCGTTTGCAGCACGTCGGGCTTTACCACGCACGAAGGCGTGCTTCCTGGTTGCTTGTCCTTGGACGTGTATTCATCAGTGAAGTACACCTCCGCACCGGTGAGCTTCGCCCCCTTGGGCAGTTTCGGGGTATCGGTGGGCACCGGGTAAACGTATTCGTTAAGGTCATCAAAGCTCTTAACCGTCACGTCATAGGCGGCAGTGTACGTAACGTTGCCTTGGCCATCCGTATCGGAGTCGATGTCGTCGAAGCCAACCTTTCCGTCACCGTTGGTGTCGATGGCAGTCTTGCTCAATGCACCGGGACAGGAATCGTAGGCAGTAGCGTTCGTCGAATCTTCGTCTTTGTCATGGTTAATCACATGCGCCGTGTTCGGACGACATTCCGCACCGGACTTCAACGTCGCGCCAATAATGACGGTCGCCTTACCTCCGGCAGGCATGGGGCCGAAGAAGTAGGCTTTTGTCATCTCACCCGTTTCGGAATTCGTGGTGACAGGTTGAGTGTGGACATTCCCACCGTCGTACCCCTCGTAAACAATCTGGTTGTATTCCACGAGGTCTTCGTAGGTTGCCGGCAGAATGTCGTACAAGGTGAAACCTGACGAAGCACCCTTTCCGATGTTCTCAACCTCCAGCGCCCAATACTTCTTGTCCCTGGGCAAGCGGGCAGCATAGACCCGTTCCAGGCGGGGGTCTCCTGGCTCCAAAGTAGTTTTCCTTACCTTAAGGTCCGAAGGGATCTGCACCCCGGGGTTACTCGTTGCATCGGTGTTGTAGGAAGCAGGAAGTTTCGACAGCCGAGAGACCAGCTGAAAGCTCGGATGCTCTCCGGTTGGGTCGAAAACCCTAATCTGCATGCCCACCTGATCGGCAGTACTTCCTCCAGTACCAAAGCCGAGGTTGCCGTTGCCGTACAACCAGGCCTTACCCCAGACCTTCTCCGGGATCGCTGTATTACCAGACGGGTCTTGAAGCTGATCCGCGGGGATAGTCCACGTCTTCCGTTCGCCCGTATCCATGTTGATGCGCTCAAACATGACGGCTGTCCTTGGGTTCGCCCCGTCTTGCTGCATGCGGGCGGGACTCACCAGACCCCAGAGGTACTGTGGGGCACTGGGGAGAACAACATGATCCTCTGCTCCAGCTTGGAAAGGTACGTTGTATCGATCGCGGGCAATCTCGCCACGTGGATCCTTCGCACCTACCGCTGGCAGGGGAATCTTATACAGCTGTCGGGTACCGGATGTTGCGGTGTTGCCCACCCACATCACTTCGTTCGATTCACGTAGGTCAAAGGTGCCGGTGTTGATTAGATCCAGGTCGTTTGGCCTTCCGCTGGTCGCCTTGTGGAAAAGGGTCGCCCCTTGAGCATTCTTGACCAGCCCGAGGTCGTACACCTCACCCGTGGTCGGATCGATCTGCAGAAGATGACCTGCGGGGTGGCATTCCTGGAGGCTCGAATTGTGGTTCGCCTGGCTTATGGCGTAGATCCAGTGATCCTTCGTGTTGTAGGACAGCGCGTTGTACACCCAGTTGGAGGGCTTGCCGATGGGGGTAAAAGTACTGCTACCCTCGATCTGCAGGTTGAGCTGTGTGCTCGTGTTTCCCGCCTGACCACCATTCGGCGTGGCCGACACGTAAACAGCCGTGCCCTTATTGAGTTCGTCTTGGGTGAGCTTTCGGGGACCTTTACGGGTTGTCGCCTCCTCACACTTACACGGCACCGAGACCATGCCATAAACCTTGACCGAGTAATCGTTACCTTGTGTCGACGGCGCATTCGTCAACACCTGTAGGGTATTTCCTGGCCAAGTATTGAATCCCGTCCCCGTACCTTCAAGGTCAAAAGAGACGGAATTTACCTTCCCTGCGCTATTACGACTTTGCACCGTAATACCGGTGGTTTGCACAGCCTTACCGTTCGTGCCGATCCGACCGCCTCCGGGTGGTGGCGTCGTGGTAGACGAGTTGTATTCAACCCCGTTGCTGGTCTCTTTCTTAGTGACAAAAAACCCGCCTAGATCCACATTAAAGGACCTTGTAGTGCTAATTTCTACCCGGGTCAGCGGCAGATCCACCCCCCGCGTACCACTCTTGATGTTAATGCGGAACCTCTTGGCGTTGCTCTTGTCGGTAGCTGCAACTTGCTTTAGATCTTCGTCATTCCTCGCATCCGAAAGAGGTGTGTATAGCTGCGTATCCAGCAGTCGCTCTTCTTTACAGTTTCCCGTTGGAGTCTGCGCCTGCGCCGAAGGAACATTAATTCCTCCAATGGCTCCCACGATGGTCACGAGTGCACCCAGAAGGGCAGCAACGGTTAGAAGACAAATACATGCCCGACTAAGCGCCGCCCCGTGGCGATCTTCGGCCAACTTAAGGTTTTCACCGGTTAATACGCGAGCCATTACCCTTTTCCAGCCTTAGATCCGTTCTTCGACCTCAGCTGTTGAGCCTTGCCTAAAAAACGGATACCCATTCCTTCTTAGCGAGATGAAAGTTAAGCCTTCAAGCTCGCACCCAATGTGGATAAGCATATAAGCCTCACAGGTACTACTCAATTTATAGAAAGGTGATTTAGGCTACTCTTATTCGAACCTTCACCCGAGTTCACCGGACAGCACTGGCGCCCTTCCGGCACCGCTCTAAACCCCGCCAGCGAAGCCCAGCTGGCGCCACGCTTCGTGGGCCGCCACCGCCGCCGCATTCGATAAGTTCATGGATCGCCGCCCTGGCAGCATCGGGATGCGCACCTTCGCCGTCACCCGCGGATCGGCCAACACCTCTTCGGCCAGGCCCGTCGGCTCCGGACCGAAGAGCAGCACGTCGCCCGGCCGGTAGTCCCCCCCCGTGAACCACGTCCCCGTCTGTGCGGTAAAGGCGAATCCCCGCCCCGAGCCGCGTGCCGGATCAGTCACGTGAGCCAGCGCCGCATCGATCCCCTCGTGGACATGCACGTCCGCCAGTTCGTGATAATCCAGCCCCGCCCGGCGCACATGCTTGTCGTCAAACTTAAAGGCCAGCGGCCCCGCCAGGTGCAGCGAGGCTCCCGTGCCTGCACACATTCGGATCGCATTGCCCGTGTTCGGCGGAATCTCCGGCCGGTCAAACACCACGTGCAACGGTGGATTCAAAGGCTGCTGGAAAGGGGCAGATTCCGCAGCCGCACCCGAATACTGGTTTTCAGACGTCATTAACCCAATCTAACCGGTACAAATGTAGCCATGAACAACTCCCCCTCTCGCAGCTTTGATATCACCCTGCTGGGCGCCACCGGGTTCGTCGGCATCCTCACCGCCGAATACCTGGCTGCGCACGCCCCCGCCGATGTACGCATCGCCCTGGCCGGCCGCAATCAGGCCAAGTTGGAGGCTTTGCGCGAGAAGCTGACCGCCAGCCACCCGCGGGCGGCGGACTTCCCTCTAGTCATCGCCGATTCCAGCGATAACCGTTCCCTGGAGAAGCTGGCTCGCGATACCCGTGTGGTTATCTCCACCGTCGGCCCCTATTACCGCTATGGGTTCCCCCTGGTCCGCGAATGCGCCACCCACGGCACGCATTACGTCGACCTCGCCGGAGAGCCCCTCTTCATGCGCGAATCCGCGGACTCTTACCACGACATCGCCACCGCCAGCGGGGCGCGCATCATTCACGCGTGCGGCTTCGATTCCGTGCCAAGTGACCTGGGAATGCTGCTGCTGGGACAGAGGGCGTCCGAAAATAAAGACACCCTAGAGACCGCCACAATGATCGTGAAGATGAAAGGCGGACTGTCGGGCGGCACCATCGACTCGATGCGCGAACAGTTCGCCGCCATCAAGGGAGCGCCAGAGAAGAAGCGGCTACTGGCCGACCCATACACCCTCTCCCCTGACCGCGACAACGAGCCCGACCTGGGCAAACAGCCGGACTTTGGCGTAGTGCGCGACAGCGACATCGGCGGCACGAAAGACGACGTCTGGGCAGGGCCTTTCATCATGGCAGGCTCGAACACGCGCGTTGTGCGCCGCTCCCACGCGCTGCTGGGTCACAAATTCGGCGACAAGCTGCGCTACAGCGAATACCTGTACACCGGCAAGGGACTCAAGGGTCGTATGCGGGCCTTCACGATGGGTGCGGTGCTGGGCACGGCGGTGGCGGCGCTGAGCCAAGACAGGCTGCGCACGTTCCTCTCCCGCTGGGTTCCGGAGCCCGGCGAGGGCCCCAGCGAAGCCGAGCGCAACGCAGGCTTCTTCCACACCACGCACATCGGCGTGAGCCCCTCCGGCGCCACCTACACCAACACCATCAGCCTGGCCGCCGACCCGGGGTACAAGGGCACGTCGTTGATGCTTAGCGAAGCGGCGCTCACTCTTGTTCTTTGTGACGCCGAACTGCCGACGGGCTCCCCGTACCAAGGAAAAACCGGCGGCGGAGTGCTTACTCCGGCCACCGGCCTGGGGATGCCCTACGTGCGCCGCCTCAGCGATGCGGGCATGAAGTTCAGCGACTAGCTGAACAGACTCTGCTCGTCGGCTGCCACTCCGTTGACCCGATTGATGTCCAGGGAGTTCAGCTGGGTGACGTGCTCGGGGGTCAGCTCGTCGAGGGAGGAAACCTGCAGCAGACGCATGGTGCGACGCACCTCACTGGCCAGGATTTCGATGGCGCGATCCACGCCGGCCTCGCCACCGGCCATCAGGCCGTAGAGGTAGGCGCGACCGATCAGGGTGAACTTCGCACCCTTGGCGATGGCGGCAACGATATCCGCACCATTCATGATGCCGGTATCCATTGCGACGTCCACGTCCTTGCCGACCTCGCGGACGACCTCCGGCAGCAGCTGGAAAGGAACCGGAGCGCGATCCAGCTGGCGGCCACCGTGGTTCGACAGGATGATGCCGTCAACACCCAGGTCGGCCAGCTTCTTAGAATCCGGCAGGTTCTGCACGCCCTTGACGACCAGCTTGCCCGGCCACATCTCGCGGATGGTCTTCAGGTCCTCGAACTTGATGGAGGGATCCATCGCGGAATCCAGCAGCTCACCGACCTG
>ERZ1031373.143-NODE-143-length-12352-cov-27.141498_pt1 | contig 12352 bp, 10 predicted proteins | sample MGYA00516733_ERZ1031373 | MGnify/ENA primary metagenome ERZ1031373 (study PRJEB33718, sample SAMN03159865) | human skin metagenome | collected 2014-02-25 | study: EMG produced TPA metagenomics assembly of the PRJNA266117 data set (Human skin bacterial metagenome...
ACATTAAATAATGAGTAATTTAATACCTCTAATTATATTTGTAAAGAATAGGACAATTGCCCATATAAAGAAAATTGCTGCAACGATAAATGCAATTGTTATTCCTATTCCAGAATGCGCGCTATCAAATAACGCTGGAATAATCATAAGGCTTAACAATCCAATAGCTACAAATACCCAAGTGAAAATATGATTAAATAAAGCATTTCTAGAATGAGTAGAACCTGGGGGTTTCGCTATAATCCATACAACGAGTGGGAATAACACAGGTGCAAAAAACACACTAAGATAACTTAAAGCGCCTAATACATTATTAGCTTTTTCATTATGTCTTTCATCATATCTTTCATCAAAATTGTTCATTTTTTTCACCTCAGTTATATCTAAACATATCATTGCACACAATTTAAGATATAATGCTTAAAATTACAACTCTGTAAGTTTAACAACGTAATACTTAGCATTTTTAATTCAATGCTTGATTGAGTGCCGTCTTAAATGTTGAAACCGAGATTTCATTCGCGTGAGACGACTGTTGATCAAGTTTATCTTTAAATATATCTTTATTAGAACCTAACTCAGTAAGTACTCGGCTCAATTCTGCAACATTTTCAGCTGAAAATAAGTGTGATGGTGAAGTTATAGTTAAATGGTGTGCAGTCTCTTTATACCCAAGTATGAGTAAATTATAATCAAATGCTGTTCTAACAGCATTCAATATTTCCCCACCTTCATTAATATCTAGATAAATATCGCATCGTTGATAAAGTTCCTCTACCATATCTCTTTTAATTGTCGGATAAAGTTTCGCATTCGGATAATGTTCTAGGCTTGTAAGTACAGTAGACATTTCTGTCACTGCACCAATGTGAAAGTTAAAATCATCATGACGTTGTATTAATGCCTCTAAATGCGGAATTTGATCGGAATTAGTTAGAATTAAAATATTTTTTGATAATTGATTTTCTTTCTTTTTACTATATAAGTACCCAGAGGGATATACGAATTGATTTTCAGTTGAATTCAGTTGATTAGTAATCATTTGATACTCTTCTCTTTCAGGAATAATTACTGAAAACTGGCTGAAATTATTTGGCTCAAACATTAATTTCATATTTCCCGGGACATGCCCTTGAGACTGTTCTTGCCAAAATAACACGACTTGTTGTGCAATAGATTGATGATAAAGCGTAATAAACGGTGTTGAAAGGGAATTAATAACGACTTGTTTATAATCAATATTTAGTTCATTTAAATAAAATGCTATAAATTCTTTCGTCGTTTCAAAGAAATAAGACTTCCCTCTGTAATCCAAAACTATATTTTGAGTCACATAGTTTTCGTATATAACTTCTTTACCATTTCTATCCATATATTTTTTTAATATGGGTGTACCGGACAAATCATAGACCTTTTCAGCGTATTTGAATCCTTCTTTTGTGTAGTAATCGACCGAACGAAGTCGTTGGTGTTTATCTAACCATTCTACATAACTTACGACTCTCGTTTTATAATATTCTTTATAGAATATTTTACCTCGCAACTCGCCCATGTCTATGACTTGAGCCATCGTACCGTTTCCTTTTATTTCCCAAAAGGGCGGTGTAGTTACATCATTAAAAAATGCTGGTTTGTCATCATCATAGATTTGATAATTTGCAAAGTATTGATAAGGTGAAGTCACTTCATCTGGTAAGAAACCATCATCATTTAATACAATTGTAAAAGGATGATAGCCAGCTATTTTAAGTGATTCATGTAACTCACGGGTATTACTATCATAATTCTCGAATAAATTAATCATGTAGCACCTCTTTAATTAATTGTTCCCATTTTTCAACTATATGAGTTGTCTTAAACTCCTCAGCAATTTCGTATGATACATCGTGCGGGTGTGAGGGGCCATTTTCAAAATATTGGATGATCTTAGTCGCCATATGATCTGTGACGTCGTTGATGGATTCTCTATCCAAGTTAATAGGAATAAGGTAACCATTACGAGCATCTTTAATAAATGTCGGACTACCATAATTGACATCAAATCCTATCATGCCTAGCCCTGAACCTACTGCTTCCATCAGTGTCAAACCGAAGCCTTCGCTTTGAGAAGCAGCAACAAATAGTTGATAATGACGATAGACATCTTGAAGGTTCACGTGCCCTTTTAACCGAATATAGTCTTGGGCATGATGTTCTTGGATTATCTTCTCGATTCTTTCTTGTTCAGGACCATGGCCGTAAATATCAAATGTTAATTCAGGTAGCGCTTTTCTCGCTTTAATTACCGCTAGAGCTATCCAATCCACATGTTTTTCACTAGCTAAGCGCGAAGCAGTGATTATAGAGAAAGGCATTCTAGGTTCTTGCGGATAACTTAATTGATGTAGACTCCCCACTGGTATCGTTCTGATTCTAGGAGAATCATGCGTATAATTTTTAAACTGTTCGTTTAATATTTTATTTTGTAAATCTGTTGCTGTAATAAAGAAATCAATGTATTTTGCATTCTCAAATTGATATTCATAATAATTATTCCATAAAATATGTGTATCATCAGTTGAGTTCATACTATAATGCTCGGCATGGACAACTACACCCACTTTGCTGTCGCCCTTATTTTGTAAAATAGCCTGACCTACATCTGTAGCGCGATCAATAATGACAATATCGTCGCTTTCTAAGTGAAGTTTGCGAATAAAATACGCGATAAATTCTTCTTTACTATATAAACGTGCATCATCAAATACATATACATGTGCATCATCATCTATGTATTCTTTATAAACAATTGATCCGTCCTCATTATAGAATTGACGCATATATAGTTTAGCTCTCTTATCATACGGCGCATAATACTCAGAAAATGTACGCACATAACTATAAAAATCTTTACGAATTAACATGCCATTCACTACAAATTCTGCACGATCGACATAGTTTTCTTCAGGATTTTTTAAATAGCATGTAACGAAAGTCTCATTATTGTCTAAATACAGTCTCAATACTTTCCCATTTCGCTCATAACTTGAGACCTCGTTACCAAGTTCAGATATTAAATCATTAACTGTATATGTAGTGGGAGCGATATTAATATCTGTGAAGTATTGATATAACCAGATAATTTCATCATCTTTGAACCCAATATTACTCGTTAGAGTTTGAATATTTTCAGATTGAATAAAATCTAAAAACACAAACTTGATTGGATAGTTGAGTTGACGAAGCAGTTGAGCTCGATAAGCTTGCGCATATTCAACCCCACTACTTGCCCACCCAATACCAAAATTTATATTATAAATCGTCATGCCTTTACACCTCTTTATTTATGGAAAATGGATGACCATATCATCAGATTTATCGAATGTTAGAATACTTAAGCATAAATTTCGAATGATTTTTCTTTTGATGTCCTTCGCCATTAATTCATACGTTTCTAAAGCAACTTTGTGATATTCATAAATGATGTTTCGTTGACCATTTTGTCGATTATTGACACTTGCTTTAAGTTGTTGCAAGTTATCCACTTGTTCTATCCACTCACTATCAATTGCTTTTATAAAGGACTTTTGTAAAAAACGGCGTTTTAAGTATGGGTCAGATACTTCTTTCAGATTATGATTAAGTTGTTGCTTAAACTGTTTTATTAAAAACTGTATAACCTCTTCACGATTTTTAATGTCTATATTTGAAACAGTTTCATTAAAAACAAAACTTAAATTTTTATAAATGTAATTAATCAGTGCTTCTTCGTTGATTAACTTTTTGTATTTAATATCATTCGCAAAGACGTCTCGCGCTAATTGTTCAAAGTTAAAGTCCTCAAAGTGTTCTCTCTCAAGAATTTGATCTCTTAAGTCATAAATTTTTTCTCGCTGAATACTAATACTTTTTTCAAATTCATTAGCCATTTCTCTATTAACCATGGCAGTTTCTTCAGAAACCCGTTGCGCTTTATTAACGATTGACTTCACTCGTCTTTGGAATAGTGTACTATTTTCTAATTTTGAAGATTCCAACGATAGTAGTTTTTCATTTCCCACTAAATTAGAATTACTCCAACGTTTTACTAAATAATCATCTAATGATACGAAAATTTGAGAATACCCTGGGTCTCCTTGACGTCCTGAACGCCCTCTCAATTGACGGTCTACTCGGCTATTTTCCATGTGCTCATTAATTATGACTGCTAATCCACCAATTTCGAAGACATCTTTAGCTAATTTAATATCAGTACCTCGTCCAGCCATACTTGTCGCCATTGTTACCGCTGATAATTGCCCAGCTTCTGCTATCATTTGTGCTTCTTTCGCAACATTTTGTGCGATAAGCAAGTTGTTAGGTATGTCTTTTTTGAATAATTGCTGTGAGAAATATTCTGCAGCTTCAGCTGTTCTAGTAATAAGAAGTACTGGTTGCTGTGTGCGATGAATATCAACGACACTTTTTAAAATCGCTTCATTCTTAATATTTCCATTCGCAAAGACTCTATCTGGACGATCGTCACGTTTAATTGGACTATTAGTTGGGATTTCTACCACTATTTTGGAATATAAATCGAAGAATTCTTTTTCCCCTAGTTTACCGGTCCCTGTCATTCCGGAAAATTGATTAAATTGTTTAAACAAGTTTTGGAATGTAATCGTCGCCATCACACTCATATCCCTAGAAATCTCAACATCTTCAATCGCTTCAATCGCTTGATGTAAACCTGACTGCAGTTTAGTACCCTGCAACATGCGCCCTGTTATCCTATCAATTAACACGATTTCACCATCAAAGATAAAATAATCCAAATTATACTTAAATAAATACTTTGCACGAAGCGATAAGTTGATAATTCTGACTAAATCAAAATGTTGATTCTCGTACATATTATTTACTTTAAAGTAATGATTCGCCGCTTCTATCCCTTCTTCAGTTAACCAAACTTCCTTTTTATTAAATTTCACTTGAAAATGAACATCCTCTTCAAGTGTTTCTACAAATGATTTAACAATATGAAATAAATTAGATTGTACACGTGGTGCACCTGAAATAACGAGTGGTGTTTGAGCTGCATCTAAAATAATTGAGTCGACCTCATCAATAATTGCAAAATTTAAGTCTGGTAGAAATTTAGCTTGTATATCGTCAGCCAAATTATCAATTAAATAGTCGAAGCCAAGACAACCGTTCGTCGTATAGACGATATCATGATGATATAGATGATACTTCTCATTTTCTTCATATTCATAGTTTGGTATATCGACGAAGCCAAGAGATGCGCTAAGGCCAAGCCATTCATATAATGGTTTCATCTCTTGATAATCACGTTTCGCAAGATATTCATTAGTAGTAATAAGGTAGGCACCTTTTCCTGCGAGCCCGTTTAAATACAGTGGCATCGTAGCCGTTAAAGTTTTACCTTCACCCGTTTGCATCTCAGCAATATTACCTTGGTGCATGACAATTGCTCCAAGTACTTGAACATCCTTTGGATACATTCCAAGCACACGTTTCGACGCTTCACGTACAGTGGCATACGCTTCAGGCAATAACTTGTCCAAGGTAGTTTTACTAGATTGTAACCGTTCTTTAAATTGTAGCGTTTTCGCTTTTAATTGTTCATCTGTATAGTTCGCATATTCCTTGCTTAATGAATTAATTTGCTTTAAAGATTTACTCACTCGACGCAATCTCATGTTGTTAATGATTGTGTTAATACCGCTATTCACGGTTTTCACCTCCAGCATCGGAAAGTGCATCCAAGTCATACGTTCTTGCATTTTTTATCACACGATTCATAATTTCAAACTTCTCTTTAGTGTTAATGCCTTTTGCAGTACTTGGGTTACGGTATGTCCCATCTCCTAGTTCCACAATCGTTATATTTTGAAAGTGAAGATGATCCATTCCAGCATTAACTAACTCCAACTGATAAGAATGCGCTTCTAACGGATAAACGATTTCTTCTTCCTTATTTTTAATAATTTTGTATTCAAATTGTTCTTTGTTTTTACGATAAAACTTAATTTTGAAATAGGCTGCTCCTTCAGGCTCAACTTGAAAATTAAATTTAAATAAGTAACGATGTCCTTTTTTTAATATCGGAAGTTTAGGACTCACACGATCTTCTGTAAAGTTCGTCAGCATATACCAATTGTGAATCACTGTACCTGAAGGCATGAGTGGATTTTCAAAATAAATATCATCATTATTAAAATGTAACTTAGTGCCATACATAAATGTAGTTAAATTGACTAATCGCCATTTCACTTCAAATTGTTTAGCTTCTTGCATGTGATTCTCTCCCAAATTGTTGTGCCATGATTAAATGATAAAAATTGATAAACCAGTTAGTAATTGTCGAAGAATCATCATTATGTCTCCCTGGTACACTTCTACTCATTACACGCGCATATTGTTTTGTAAGTACTGGTAATAATTCATGAAAGGCATTGATATCATAATCATCGTGCTCCATATATGCAATCGCAAATGTTGTCTGGGTGAGTTGACTGTTGTGTATTTGATTCCAAAATTTTTGATCAAGTTGGTTGATTTCATTTTCAGAAATACCGCCTTCATTAGATCTTAAAACATCTAAAGATGTACCAAAGTCGTTAGGACGGACTAGCTTCATATTATTAGCAATCGTTCCGACATTAATCAATGGTTTACCTACTATCACTGCTGCCGGCTGAAGTCGTGTCGCATAATATAAAGCACCAAAAGATCCCATTGATAATCCTGAAAGTATCAATTGGTCATGGGTAAAACCTAAATAATCTAACGCACCCAGGATGACATCTTTAATGCCATTCTCATAATCTTCAGATCCTAAATAAAAGGCCCCACCCTCAATTCGAGGATCACTAATTAAAATGAAAGGTGCATTCAAACGGTTCATCATAAAGAAACCTTCGAAGCCTTCAGCAGTTCTATAGCCACTAAAATACACATTCAATGGTGGTTTAAAATCACCTGGATTGAAGTAATGAAAGAACTCATTACGGTTTTTATCGCTAAACCGTTGTCCTCCTAGAATAAATTGACCTAATTCCAACCTAGACCAACGCTTGTGAATTGAACCTACAAACAACGTACCTTCTCCTTGCGCTTTGAGAGAAATACTCACATTAGCTTTATACGGTCTCGCAGGCAACTCTATCGGTTGGTCTAATTCATTCTGTTCAAAGATGAATGTTTCAACTGGTTGCTCAGTAGAGTAGACCGGTATCATACGTAGCGTATACTGTATCTTAACTTCACCTTCAATTTTAAATTCTGGCCATATTTGATTGACTTTATTTTCATCAGCAATAATGTTTCGACTCCATGTGACAAGAGGTGTAAGTTGGTCGCCAAAGTTTCCCGAAATCTCTAACGATTCATTACCGTTAAATTGGTATTTTCCAATAAACGCTGTATTTACACGACAATGTATAGGTGTTACTTTATCACCATATTGCCCAGGAAATGTTATCGCCTGTAATTTCTGATGCAAATCTTCCTCATTATCATACTTGAGAGGTTTGATAAAATTTTGCTGAACGACCTTTTCTTCTTGAAAATGCACATCCCAATATGCCTCGTCTATCACCGTGTTATAGGGCGTGCTAACGATTTTGAATAAATTGATAAGTGACTCAGAGTACGGCGCTTGTGTAAACACAAAATCAAATGCCCCGTTTTGTTCTATAAGAGCTTCTACTGCTTGGAGATAACCACTTTCAAAATCAAATACAGCCGTATCTATATAATCCCATTCGACTTCTCTTTTATTTTCAAAAAGGTTTTCTAAATCATTCCCTCCAATTTGGAGTACTTTAAATGTACGTGGCATATTTATCATCACCTTCAAACAATTGATTAATTTGATGAATGATATTTATAGAACTAAATTCATCTACTAATCTCATGGAATATGCATACGAATAATTCCACTTTTTTAAATGTACTAAAAAATAATCTAAAGCTGAGACGATTTGAGAAATATCTTTTATGATTAAACCATTCTGTTCATGTTTAACATAATCAGTCCCTCTATAATTAACTTGTGGCACACCTGCGCCTATACAACAAATTTGTAGAAAAAGGTCGGGTTCATTTGATAAATCGACAACTAACCTTAAATTGGAGATAGCTCTAACAAAGTCTTCTGAAAAAGGTACATACTCCAATTCTATGACCGTTTCTTTTTTTATTTGTGATGCCAATATATCCTCAATTTCATCAGAATGTTCTTGTTTTTCTTGGTGGTACGTATCATTGAGTCGAGCAATTTCTTCCATTAACCAATCGTTTGGATCATTCTTGTATTTGGTAAGTAATTTTAACTTGAAATGATCTTTTTGTTGTATATATTGAAATAATGAAGTTAAAATCACTCGCAATTCATGTTTAGGTAATTGATCTATCCATAATCCTACATACGTATCATAGAGTTGACTACTTTTATTAGATATCGTTTGCGCATCAAAGGGCGTTACTCTTAATAAATGTAGATGCGTTTGAGACTCCTTAGCATAACGTTGAATCTCTCTCTGATTGTCTTGCGTATCGACCAGACAATAGCGTGCTTGAGAGATTGAATCAAATAGTTCAGGCGTCACTTTCTTATTTCGCTCTGTAAATACTGAAAAACATAAAGAAGACTCATCTATCGTATGAGCCATCACTGAATTGTGTCTTTCATCTGATGCAACGATGATTAAGTCATCTTTTTTAATCTCTCTTTCGGCATACTCTTTAAACTTTTCTTCAATTAAATCTGCCATAGTTGCATAAGTTGTTTGTTTAAAATTTGATTGGAATTGCTCCTTAATTGTCACTGTTTTATTTCTCAAATCTTCTTTAAATATTTCTTCTCCTTTGATTGAGAAGTAATGTTTCATTTTACTTTGACCCGTCTCAGTATATGTTCTAACCGCTGAAATAAAACCTCTATCATCAATGACATAGCGTCGTTGGATTATATTGTGTTGAAAGTCTTCTATCCACATTAAATATCCTTCTTGACTAAAGTGTATCTTTGAAAAAGTATGTTCCCCTGTGACCGCCTGAATTTGATAAGGAGTAAATATAAATTCTGTATTTTCAGGCCACGCTAAATCTCGATAATCAATTGCCTGTGGGGTTTGATGACTAACACCTTGAATATCATCAAACACTGACCAATAGTTAGTTTCAAACAAATCATATCTGTGAAGGAAAGTTCTGAGATAAGGACTGAAACTAAGTATCATCAACTGATAATCCACATTATTTTTACTATGCATTGTCATTAAACTGATCATATCATCAAAGTCTGTGTATTGACGCTTTTGATAGAAAGGTACTGATGTACTTTCCCACCATTTATCATGACTATACCATGCAGGAATAAATCGCTTCATAATTTCCTCCTTACCAATATTTATCTAATATTTGCTTGTAACCATCAAAATATAAATACGCACGCAGTGTTTCTGCGATATTAATACCTATATAAACAAAGACAATCAATTGAATCGAAAAGTAAATTTCTTCAAATAAATGTGGCACAAGTAATGAACAATATAATGGAATAGCTAACACAATAGCTACAATGATTGAACCAGACCAACATACACGGCGTGCTTTTTGTGATAAAAATCGTGTCGTATGCTTACCTGGATATATCCCCTCAAAATAATTTCCGTTTTTAAGAAATTCTTTCGATTTACGTCGCGTATTAATTAAAAATCGTGATAAGACATACCCTAATACGATTTGCATCAATAAATAGATTGTAATACCTATAGGGTTTGAAAAACTGAAAATAGTCGTCTCAAAATCCTTATCTACGGCAAGTCTACCTATGAGATTAACTATATTATTCTCAAGTATGAAGATAGATAAACTCATCATTATCGTTATACTTCCTGCCGGATTTAACTTCCACGACAAATAAGTTGGTGTATCCTTTGAAGAAATATTCATAATATCATTGTATTCTAAGCGATACTCTGACCGTTCTATAAAGAGTAAGATGAAGAGTATCAAAGCCAATGAACAGATGATAATGACCAATAGTATTGGATTTAAATTTAATTTAGCAAAATGACTATTGAACATTGATTTAACAAGGCTCATTAATACAATTGGCATAGGTCCAGCAATACCGTATGTGGTATTTTGGTCAGCTAACCATACTAAAAATAACGTTCCTGTAATTAAGACAAGTAACAATATAAAAATATTTGTATCAGTTATCGCCTTTTTATTAATAAATGAATGTATGATATAGAATCCCTGAATCGTACTTAAAAGAAGTGTTAATAATCTTTCTTTAAAATGACGTTCCACGCGCGTTTGCGTTTTCACTTTATCTTCATTTTTATAATTCATTAGGGTAATGATAATCATTGAGCTTAACCACGGTCCAAGTCCTAGTGAAAAAATATTCAATGTATTTAAGTCTCCACCGACATTGGAAATTGCTAGCTTAAAGAATGAATCCTTATGTTGTTTAATTGCTTCATTACCGACAATAGAAATATTACTGCCAAGTATGTAAATAATTAAAATGAAACATGTAAATAATATTCTTTTATATAGAATTTTATATTCAAATTCTTTCAACATATTTTCACCCTAATCAAATGGTTTATTTCATTTTCAAATGATATCAAAAAGGCTAAGGAGATAAATAAATTAGTTTTACTTGTAATAGTAATCATTTTATTTATATTACCCTAGCCTTTTTAATATTAAGTAACTAATCGCTATGATTAATCTTCATTATTTTTTCTATCTTTATTTTTGTCTTTTTTAGATCTTCTAATTAATCCTAAACCAGCTAGCATTGTTAATACTAATGAAACTAATCCGCCTCTATTTGTTTCATCTTCACCAGTATTAGGTAATGCTTTGTCATTTTGTTGATCTGAATGTTTTCTACCATGTTGAGTCACTTGATTATGATTGTGTTCATTTTCAGAAGTGAAATTAGATTCTTTATTCGACTGATTAGAATTAATTAATTCTGAAGAATCCATACTACCATTAAGATGTTGTTCACCTGGATTTTGGTGACTAGGTTTGAATCCACTAGGATCCACAAGCGAACCTTGATGGTTTGAAGAATCCGAGTTGCTTGTAGATGTCGATGTGCTTATTGATTCAGACGTACTTGTGCTCATTGAAGTACTATCTGAGTCGGATGTGCTCGTAGATGTACTTAAACTATTAGAAGTGCTATCGCTGGTTGACGTTGATCTACTCATTGATGCGCTATCTGATGTTGAGTCACTTTCTGATGTCGATGTACTGTCTGTTGAGCTTCCTCTTTCAGAGTTGCTCATACTTGTTGAATCGCTAATTGATGTTGACATGCTATCTGAACTTGATGTGCTACCTGACGTAGAGACACTTTCTGAACTTGATGTGCTACTAGAGTTAGAATCACTGACTGATTGAGAATTTGATGTTGAATCACTGTTTGAAAGCGATACGCTCGTCGATGTCGAATCACTTAAGGAATCTGATGTTGATGTACTTAGTGATTCTGAACTACTCATTGATGTTGAAGCACTGATTGATTCTGAAGCCAAGTATGATGGTAAATCAAATTCTGGCAACGATGTGCTAGTCGGTTCAACCATCGAGGATGAGAATTGACTCTTAGATGATATTGACTCACTTTCTGATTCAGATGTACTCATACTTGTTGAATCGCTAATTGAAGTGCTTGTGCTTATAGATGTACTTCCTGAGGTAGAATCACTTAATGAGCCTGATGTACTGTCACTTAGCGAATTACTATTACTTAATGATGACGATATCGAGTCACTTAGTGATGTGCTAGTACTGTTTGAGTTACTTAGACTTGTGGATGCGCTGTCGCTTGTTGATGTTGATGTGCTTTCTGAGTCTGAAGTGCTTGTTGATGCGCTTGCACTTGATGAGTCGCTTTGTGAACTACTTAAACTATCTGATGTTGATGTACTTAGTGATTCTGAAGTACTTGCGCTAACTGAAGTACTACCTGAGGTACTTGTTGAGTCACTTAATGACTCGCTTGCACTGTTTGAAGTACTCATCGAAGCACTTGTACTACCTGAGTTACTTAGACTTGTTGATGTACTGTCGCTTATTGATGCGCTTGCACTTGATGAGTCGCTTTGTGACGTACTTAAACTATCTGATGTTGATGTACTTAGTGATTCCGACGTACTTGCGCTAATTGAGTTACTATCTGAAATACTTATTGAGCCACTTAATGACTCGCTTGCACTGTTTGAAGTACTCATCGAAGCACTTGTACTATCTGAGTTACTTAGACTTGTGGATGTGCTGTCGCTTATTGATGCGCTTGCACTTGATGAGTCGCTTTGTGACGTACTTAAAC
>ERZ1031373.150-NODE-150-length-11895-cov-7.121875_pt1 | contig 11895 bp, 14 predicted proteins | sample MGYA00516733_ERZ1031373 | MGnify/ENA primary metagenome ERZ1031373 (study PRJEB33718, sample SAMN03159865) | human skin metagenome | collected 2014-02-25 | study: EMG produced TPA metagenomics assembly of the PRJNA266117 data set (Human skin bacterial metagenome...
GAGCAAAAAAAAAAAAAAAAAGCAAAGGAAATCAAAAATGTTCACCATCATCGGAATCATCCTCATCGCCATCATCTCCTTCATCTGCGTAGCACCCATCGCCATGCCCATCGCCGCATGCACTATGGATGGAAAGCCTAATAAAGCACAATACTTCTGGAAAGTCACCCTCTGGAGCTGGGGCGGGGTATTTGGATTCTGCTTCATGATCTTCGGGCTCTTCTTCATCATCCCCGACATCATCCTCTTCCTCTACACCCTCGGATCCTAATCAAAAAAAAAAACAAAGGGACAGAAAAATGACAGACACATCAAAATTTGGACGCATGACACCCGTAGACCCCAGCGACATCGTCTGCATCCACTGCCACAGAAACGCCTGTGAAGCACTCTTCAGCAAAGTCACAGGTGATGCCGTATGCCAGACCTGCGCCAAAGACATCCGCAAAGGGAAAGACCCCAAGCCCCACCGGAAGCCAGCCCCCACAGACGCGCACATCTGCTCAGAATGTGGCATGTACAAATCCTTCCGCCGACCGCGGTGCAAGCGGTGCCACTTCAAGGTAGACCGCCCCCTCGAAGAGCGACAGCAGGACATCGCCTGGGATAAATTCACCCTCGACCTATGGCTTCAAGACCGACGTCACCGACTCGCAAAGAAAAACCACCGACAAGGAGCACACTAATGGGACGCTTCATACCCACACCAGAGACCGCAAAGGACATCCCCATGGCGGTAGACGTCATCTGCCAAGCATGCGGACGTGATGCCACAGAGGTCCGTTTCGCGGGGGCTGTAGAGCACTGCCACTCCTGTGAATCAGCCATCCGACAAGGCTTCACCCCAGGACAAGGACGGCGGATGGGCATGAGATCCGAGATCCACCAAGTATGTGAGTGCGGACGCTTCAAGAGCAATAAATCGAAGCGATGCGCCGCATGCCGCTTCCACCTCACCGAGGAGTCACAGCAGAGCGTCAAGACAGTCAAAGAGATGCGAGCCGACTTGGACGCCTACCTCAAAGCCCGACGCAGGCGCATCAAAGATCAGCAAGACCACTTCAAGCGCATCGCAGAAGGGAGCCGATAGTGAGCCCCGTGGAGCAGCTCGAAGGACTGATTTGGTTCATCCTCACCCTTGTCCTAGTCTTTATCGTCATTACCGACGGAAGACCACCCAAAGGCTAAAACGGAACCCCCTCTTCACCGTGAAGAGGGGGTTCTTACGATCTAGGAGAAAAATTCCTTCTCATATCGGAGTACCACCGAAAGCGACTGATGCAGCCCCGCAGAGTGCGAGTACCCTAGCCGGATACCAGAGACCGTGCCAGCCAAATGAGCCTTCACCGTACCTTGAGAGTCCGACACGATCAGTAGACGCGGGTCGCCTACCTGGATACGGGCATCAGGGTGGATCTCAAAGTCATCCATTTGCCCCTTCATCTCCTCCGCGGATTGCATCACAGAATCCGCTAGAGCCTCTGCATTCTCTTCAGAGATCAGCAGAGCCAGCTCTTCATCACCCAGCTCAAGCACCGGCATCGTCGTATCCCACTCAGGCTTACGGATCGTACGCTTTGCGGTGGTCTTTTCAGCCTTCCACGCCGCACGCACCAGGGGCGTAGTCATATTCCGGAATTTCTCGATCAAGATCGACCCATTACCAGTGCGCCCCTGAGGAGTGCGTAGCTCGATCTTTTTCCCGCGAGCGCCCGGCGCGCGCACCGTCATCTTGTAGTTCGAGTTCACCAGCGGCTCAATGTGCGCAGAGACATTACTGTAGAGAGTCTCATTCTCCCATCTATCCGCCGTGAGAGTCGCCCCGATCCAGGAGCCACTAGACGGCTCTTTGGTCGTAGAGTCCATCGTCCACACGTCCGTCCAGACCGGCCCCCATGAGATCCTCTGATTCTCGGGGTGAATAAAGATTTCGGACACCCCGTTGTGCCATTCATTTGGTCGATCGGCAGGGTGCTGGTAGACGGGAATGTTGTAGTCATTGATCGTCGAGGGTGACTCAGAAGAGTACCAGAGCTGAGTCTTATGGCACATGACCTGGACGGCCTTCCACGCTGGGAAGGTACGAGGCGTATACGCGGACAGAGCCGCCTCAGAGCCGACCACGTCAGATTGCATGAGCATAATATTCGTCGCCCTCTTGTCGAAGATCTGCTTCATGCGCTTCATGTCCATGATCGTAGGGCGACCACCCTCATCGATCCAGAAGCCGGCGAGCCCTGCTTCACAGACACGCTTTACATAGGTGCCTAGCTGGATACCGTCCAGACGGTCAAGGACGTACGGGTGAATCTGGAAGACTTGGCTATTGGTCACCTCGGTAGCGACATTCGTCTTGGGCAGATTTTTATTCATATTGATCGCGTCAGTCCAGTTATCCTCAAGACGCACGTCACCGGCGACGATATTTTTCGCTGTGACTTTTACTACCACGGTCTGGTCGGTAGCGGCTGGGATCTTTTCGGAGAGCACGACCTTATACGTCCCACCGACCACCAAGGTTATACCGCCTTCGTCGTAGATCAGCGACACAGCGGGGTTGTCGTAGCCGTCGATATTATTGGGCTTAGGGAAGACTTGGTACTTATCGGCGTAGACGATATCGCGGTGCTTTGTCCACACGTAGTACCCGTAATCGCGATTTTTTGTGTCCCCGTGGTACCCGACCTCGATCTCGGAGCCATTTTTCAGGTGCGCGCGGATGAAGCTACGATGATTCCAATTTGTATACGACGTCACACCTGGTACGTCATAGCCCCGGAAAGTCAAGACAAGAGCCTTACCTGCCGCCTGCGCACCGTAATTCTGGGCGTACTCATGCACATACGAGTCCACGTCAGTAGTGTACGAAAAGTGGTGTGGCTCTTCTATCTGGTAGCGCTCACCAGTGATCGAAGAGCGACCATAATCCGCGTACAGAGGAGCAGAGCTAGAGAGGAAAGCCGGAGCCGTCCAGATCGTCTTACGCCAGTTAAATGGCGCCACATTCCCGTACCCTACATTCGCCAGCGCTTGCATCAGCTGATCAAAAGGGCTCCCTCTCTTGATCCCCAAGGCGGCCTCCACATTCACCGGAGTATCTAGCAGAGTGTCTAGGCCATCAGAGCATGTCACCGTAGCGAGTCCAGAGGTGTAGTCATAGCTAGTCTCTTCGACAGTGCCAGTAAAGACAGGGATCCAGATCGGATCGTCTTTGCGGCGATTCACCTGGATGACGATCTTATCCCCAAAAGCAGGGAAGTATGTCCGCACCTCTGAGGGGCGGAGGAACGTGTCGAAAGCCATCTCTTCATTCGACGGGAGGGGGACGAGGATCTTTGCTGTGCGAGCATTATTTGACAGCCCGACACCGGGCAGACCGCTCTTATACTCACCGCCAGTAGAGACCGCTGTCTCCCATGACTCGAAAGTCATCGGTGCACCATTACGGAGGATACGAGCCTCACTGAAAGCGACCGCCTCGCGGGGCGACTTATCTAGATACTGCATACTCTCTCTCCTACCGTACGCTAAAGGACTGGCTCATCTCCACCAGCTCCAAGTCCATCAAGTCCACATTCAGGCTGTACGTCCACCGCTGAGCAGAGCGGACAAGGACACGGTAAGCTCCCTCGCCGGCCCTCCAGTCATAGATCTTAAAAGGATCCACCGCATCGGTACGATGAAGGAAAGGTCGGGAAAAGAGCGCCGGCCCCGATACCTGTAGCCCTATATCTACGACAGTAGCCGTATCTCTGCCCTTCTGAGCAAAGAAGCCCATTTGTGCGACCTGCCAGCCGGGGATCCGGGGGACAAAAGTCTTCGCGATAGAGCTCCGGGGCCTACCCTTGATCGAGATCGGAGCGAGGAGCTTCACCTCTTTACCCACATCCTCTGCAGTCACGTAGTACCAGCACCCGATCATAAGCATCGGCTCACCCCCGATATCAGCAATCTGCTCTGCGGTCATGTCACCCTCTGGCAGTGGGACAGACCAGAAAAGAGTCTTCCACCCCTGACCATTAGGGTCGCCCTTGACCACACGGCCGATCTGACTCCTCCCCATCTTAGGGTGACCGGTCAGCGCGCCATTAGTCACCTCTGAGTCGCGCGACCCAGCAAGGAAAGAGTCAGAAGGTGAGAGGCGATTCACACCCTCACCGCAAGGGAGCATGTACCAGGTGAAGCCACGGTACGAGGGGTCGAGGATCGGAGTGTACGCCTGACTGATCTTCCGGGGAAGCACTTTCTGGCTCCACGTCCAGGTGCGATTGGGGGAGAGGACAGAGTTGTAATTTCCTAGCCTTTTATTAGCCCCAGAGTCGTAGATATTAGTGAGAGGCTCAGTATCGGGCTGGACAGAAGGCATCTCAGGAAAAGCACAGAAGCGCCCCGAAATGCCCATCGTCGCTGTATGTATCACGCGGGACTCCTTAAAAAGTAATGGGCTTCAGCCCGATTGACTAAAGCCCATTATCCCACAGCCCTACCGTATATGGCGCTGGCCCATGGTCACGATGGACGCCGCTGTACGGGAGTCCTTCACCTCTGCGATGATCGGAGTGGCTGTGATAGCAGACGCTACAGCATCAGCGATAGCCGCCGTATCCACACCCCCACCCGAAGCGGGAGCAGAGAAAGTCCCACCGCGATTCGTATACTCTAGAAGGTGCCGATTCCGCTGAGCATCCCTAGCATTCACCACGAATTCGCCACCCGCGAGCGGTTGTGAGAGGACTTGCCCGCCGCGAGCTAGAGGCCAGAGGAGATTGTCCCTACCCGGAAGAGTACGCGGTGCATTGACGAAGCCGCCAGCCGCCCTACCCGGAAGAGACCCACCACCGATAAAGCCCCCATCAGCTCTACCGTCGATCCAGCCACCAGCAGCCCTGCCCTTAGTGATGCGCTGGATGATATTGACCACCGGTGACTGGCGGGAGACCCATCCAAGGAAGCCCTGGACAGCACTCACAGCACCAGATGTCTGCGCTTCCACTCGGACTTCACCGCGGGTGGTATTGATATTGGTCTGGAGTGCTTGTCGCTGAGCTTCACCAGGAGCTTTATTCCCGTCGATCAGCGCGGTACCCTTTGTGCCATTGATATCTGCGCGGAATTGTGACAGCGCACTATTACCTTGAGAGGGATTACCATCGATGGCTACGATTCCTTTAGCCCCATTTATCGCAGTGCGAAATTGCGACAGCGCGCTCTGCCCCTGCGAGGGGTCGCCATTGATTTTTGCAGACCCCTGGGTGCTATTGATCGTGGACTTGAAATTTCCAAGAGCGCCGATACCAGGTGTCGGGTCGCCGTCAATCTTTGCGGTGGCGCGGGTACCATCTGCATTCGTCTTAAAGATCGACAGCTGACCATCTGCCTGAGACTTATCCGCACTCAAGCGTGCTTTACCCTCGGTCTGATTAGCAGTGATCCGGTACTGATCCATAGCAGAGCCGACACTTGTCTGATCGACACCAAGCTTTGCTTTACCCTCAGTCTGCCCCGCAGTGATGCGGTACTGATCTAGAGCAGAGTTTGCTGGAGTCGGGTCAGCACCAAGCTTCATATCAGCTGTCTTACTCTGGATCGTGTACTCAAAATTCTGGACATCTGTAGAGGCCTGGTTGGTATTAGCACCCACAGTGACATCACCGTGATTGGTCTCAAGGGCGGTCATGAAGACACTCAGAGCCTCTTCAGCGGGGACGGTCGTACCATTGATCTGTACAGTCCCATCAGGGCTAGTCTGGATCGCTGTCATCAGCTCAGCGAGAGCATCCTTAGCAGGCATCGTCTCGCCATTGATCCTGATCTTCATGTCTTTGCTATCGATCTCAGCAGCGAGCTGATCAATATTGCTATTGATCTGATTGACAGCGTCCTGAGCCTTCTGAGCCGCGATCGCTGGGTCGATCATACTATTAAATTTTTCCCGGACATTCTCAAGGGCTGGGATGGCCTTTGTTCTCATCCCATTTGCCATCTCATCGGAGCGATTCCCAAAGTCCGACATCTTATTGCCAGCGTTCTCAACCTCTTGACCCAGAGCCACGAGAGCAGGATTCGCCTGGAGGTAGCCCATAGCAGTGACAGCTTTACCCAGACCAGTGACAAGACCGCCCACAGCAGAGGCCACTTGCCCGAAAGCTTCTACACCGGATGCACCGAATTCCACGAAGCCAATCGCCGCAGTGAGGACTCCGTCCACTACTTTCTTCACAAAGCCAAGCACCTCTGCTTGGTGGGAGGAGATGTAGTTAGAAAAGCCAGTGATCTGAGGCTCGAAAGCCGCCAGGATGGAGGCAGAGGCAGACTGGAAAGTCATCTCCATAGAGCGCATAGCTGACTGAGCTTTATTGGAGATCGAGCTCTCCATCTTGGTCATAGCCGCTTCAGCCGCCCCACCTACCTTGTCGAAAGACGCGCTGGCTTTATTCAAGTCCATGGCGACGATTTGAGCGCCGTTACCGAGGTCTTCCCATTTTGTACCGAAGAGAGCCACACCCGCCGTATTACGCGCTACGGGATCCTCGATATTTCGGAGACCATCGAGGACTTGCTGGAGACCTTCACGGGCACTTTTTCCGCCCCGCGCGAATTTCTCCGTCATTTCTTCTGCATTCAGACCGAGGAGCTGGAAGCCCTCTGCAGAGGTTGATGACGCATCTTGAGCGCGGATCGAAAATTCTTTCAAAGCATCAGCGGCGAAGTCAGTATTGCGTGCACCAGCGTCCATAGCTTGCTCAAGAAGCTTACCCGCATCTGAGGCAGACAGACCCATCGACCCGAACATGCTCGGATACTCTCGCAGGGTGTCGAGGAGGTCACCGGAGCGGTTGAGACCCGACTCCATACCCCGCTGGATAATGTCGAAAGCTTCCGTCGCATTCGCCGCGAGCCCATTCTTCATCAGAGCACCAGCCGCTTCAGCAGTGTTAGCGACGTCTTCCCCAAGGAGGTTAGCCGTATTGAGCAAGATTGCATTCATTTTCTCAAGCTCCGCGTTTGAAGCGTCGGTGCCCAAGAGCTCATTGATCTTGATGGACTTAAGCCCATTCATAGCCGCCTCGTATGACTCACCAAAGCCACGGGCATATGTTCGACCAGCCACGATACCGTACTGGCCGACCTGCTGTTCCGTGAGATTGAGTTGGGCGGCCACTTTAGTGTCGATAGAAATCTTGTTCATCGCTTGATTAAAAGCAGCCACACCCGCGATACCAGCGGCTCCGAGGACACCTACGACAGCACCGACGATCGGCTGGCTCTTCAAGCCATCCATCAAAGCTTTACCAGCAGAGGCACCGGCTTTACCGCCCTCTGACTGCGCCGCACTAGACATGCCCGAGAAGTCAGGCTTACCCGCGGTCACTTTGATCTCTGCCTTGGTACCGTCGAGAGACTTAGCATCAGAGCGCGCACGATCCATCGTCGCCTGTGCCTGCTTAGCGTCTGCCACGATGTCCATCGAGGCCTTAAGACCCTTCAAAGACCGGGCTTTATTCTCTAGGTCGGACAGCTCGGAGGCGGCTTGACGGGCATCGGCAGTGACCTGGAGACGGGCGCGCTCACCTTGAAGAGCGTTCATCCGCCGGGATATCTGTTCGATCTCAGTCTGGACTCGCCCAGCCTCAAGCACTACCTTGAGTGACGGCTTCTGTTGCTCAAGACGGCGCATCTTCTGCCCCAGGTCTTCAAGCTTCTTGATAGAGTCGCCGATCTCAGCGTCGATCTTAGGAGTAGCGGTGTACCCCTTCACGGTATCAAGCTTGCCTTTGAAATCGCGGATCGCTTTCTCAGCCTTACCGATCTCGATGTCGATTTTTGGATTGACGGTGGAGCCTGAGAGCTGTTTAAGATTTCGCTCTAGCTGTGCGCTCTGCTTGTCGAGCTGGCTCATTTGGTCACCGGCACGCTTGAGACTACTCACAGCCCGATCGACGGATACTTCATAGACGGCTCGGATGGTACGGTCTGCCATTAGATCACTTCTACTTTCATCTCTTTCAGCTTTTCGATCTGATCCTCTTCTAGCAGACTACCAATCACTCCGACCCGGGGCGACTTAGCTTGGAGATACTTGTCCTTTGCTTTCTTCCGGGCATCTGATGCCTCGATGATGGCACGGGTCTTAAAGCAGTCTTCCCACTGGACGTGCCATGCGTGGGAGAGGGATGGATTCTGGCAGGTCTCATCCGGATTTTCTCCACCACAGATAGGGCACGTAGCCGGTGGCACTCTTGAAGAGAGGCACCATTCTTTGTCATCTTTGCTGAGTGCGTCCCACTGTGACATAGTCAGCCCGTATTCCTTTGCAGTAAGCAGCTCTTCCCGCGTAAAAGGGTCGTCACCCATTACACGGAGAGCCCCCATAAATTTAGACCACGCTCGCTTTCATCCTTCTGCCAGGCAAGAAGTTCTTCGAAGATGTACATAAATTTCTCCATGCTCATCCCGGTCTCGCCATCGAGTACAGTGTCGAGTTTCTCTTCGGTCACATCGTCACCCTTGGAGTCGAAGAGAGCTACGACAGATGAGCGGATGAGGAGGGCGCCAAAGATGTCGGTGTCATACCCGAGAGAAGAGTCCAGCGGGTCATCGCCCTTAGGCTCCGCATTTTTCAGCACATCACGGTACTGCCCACGAGTGAGCTTCTTCGCGACAAGAGTGTAGGAGTTGGTCTGTGCCTTTTCTTGCAGTTCTGCAAGCTCTTCGTCAAGCTTGGGGTCACGCTCCTCGCCCTTCAGGTCGCGACGTACCTGGTCCACCTCCAGAAGACGGATGCGCTCTTCCTCTTCAGCAGAGAGCGGGACGAAAAATTCAAATTTCCGGGTCGCAGACACGTTTCCTCCATCGAATTAAAAAAATAAGGGGTACGCCCCCTTAGGACATACCCCCTTATTCTACCGGGCTTCTAGCCGATCGGTGAGTCGCCGGCTCCAGGGCGAGGGCTACTACCAGCCACTACCTTCACATTCTTACGCTCGATGGAGCCAGTCAGAGTGATCTCTGCACGGATGCGGCTCTTCGAGTCTTCAGCGAAGAGATGCTTCACTTTCTGGACATTCATCACGTACACGTCACCGACGGTGCCAGGCTTGACTTCCTGATCGGAAGGATGACCATGAGCGATGAAGAGGATGACGTCGCTACCTTCAGGAAGAGCGTTGTAAGCAGCATTGATATCCTCAGTCAAGTCCTTCTGCTGATCCCACACGATGGTGACAGTCGCAGTGGTCTTGGTCGAGATCACGGTCTCACGAGGGTTAGCCTCACAGGCGAATTGCTCTTCCTCAGTCTCGGTATCCTGCTCGAATTCGATCTCACCGATCTGATAGAAGCAGTCGATCTTGGTCGCTTTGTCGATGACAGCAGACTTAGAGATCTCGGTGGTGGAAGAATTGATATTGGGCATAGCCGACAGAGGGGCTACATATACGGGCTCGCGACCAGCGGCAAGGGGCGCAAGCATTGGGCGGGTAAATTTCAGAGCCATTGTGGACTCCCTTTCTCTTGGGGTGGGGGTGCTACTTCTTGGGCTTACCTACAGGCTTTGCTGAGTCATCGCCAAGCTCTTTGATGGGCTTAGGGGGCAGAAGGTCACCCTTCTCATCAAGAGCTGGCTTCCCCTCCTTGATGGTCATCCCGAGGGACTTAGCCAGAGGAAGAGACTCAGAGTACTCATAAGTACCGTCGAAAGATACGACGCGTACTCGTGGGGTGGCATCAGCTAGGGCCATTTATTCGCTCCATTCTAGGGTCACATACGAGTATATCCTGCCGTCTTCTAGTCTATCTTCTACCGCTACGCCTCCGAAATCTTCAGTAGACACCTTCACAGTCGAGGCACGATCACCAGCAGAAGAGAGACGGAGATTCTGCACCGCTTCGACTAGCTGATCCTGAAGAGACATGGTCTCCAGGGCAGATGGCGAGAGGATCGTCGCCTGCACTTTCCGGATCTTGAGAGTATTATTCCCCGCGCTTGTCATGGTGTAGTCAGTGGGCAGAGGGAAGAGGACGATCATCCGCGCGTCTTTACGGGTAGTAGCGCCAAGGATGACAGGGACGGGCATCTTAGAGGCCAGAAATTTTTGCAGTTCTGCAATTTGCCCACCGATACTAAGAGCCATCGATCAAGTCACCTACTCTCTTGAAAAAGTCAGGCTCTGCCGCATCTACAGCCGGAGCCATATACGGACGTGGGGCCATCCGGGACGTGCCCTTCTCTACAAAGATAGCGTACGACTCGCTAGGGCTCATCAAGGAGTCGGCGATCACCTCGCGCTTGAGCATGGCGGTCTTCTGGGTACGAATAGACGCTTTGAGCCGACCGGTACGGACGGGCACACGGGCTTTAGCCATCCGCCTGGTCTGCTCTGCGGTCTCAGTCAGCACGTCCTCCGCCTTATCAGTCATTGACTCTGCAAGACCTTCAAGCCACCGGGCTTCCGTGTTCCATCCAGATGAGCTACCCATTACTGACCTCCAATCTGATTACGATCAGTGACCACAGCAAAGCGGATACAAGCCGGCTTGAAAGCATCCTCACCGACAGAGGTCACATACAGAGTCGGGAAATTCTGTCGAGGGCTGGACACAGTCACCCGGTCACCCTCTTGCAGAGACTCTACAGAGTCTACAGGGATGGTCACGTAGCCTTGAGTGCGATTGACGGTAGCGGTGGACTCACCGACTACGACTGCGTCCACTTTATCTAAGTACACGCGGCCTTTACCCTCATACAAGAGGGCATTATGAGACTCCACCATGCGGCCAAGCTCTTCATCCCATTCCATCCCACCATCACGGTGGATACGGACATAGTCGTACATCAGCGACTCATGGGACTTACGCATAAAATCCAGGTCGCCATCGGTCAGCACGCGGGTCACCTCCTACGATCCACCCACCTGTAGAGGGATCCCAGTCATCCGGGACATTGCCGTAAGCGAAAGACCACCAAGGGTAAGCCCATCCGTAGTACTCGTCATACTTCTGGACGTGCCCACCGGTGTACCAGACCATACCGCCATCTGAGTAGTCCATCTCAGCGGCGATATACAGCCCACCACCCTCGGTCTTACCCATCGCACGATCACGGTAAAATTTCGCACGATCGAGGAAGAATTTGGCATCCGGGGCAGACCGGGTGACAGATGACCCTTCAGAAGAGAAAGACGTGGTGACCTGCCCAGAAGCGATCATCTCCGCCTTGTAGGTAAAGATGAAGTAGAGCGCCATATCAACGTCATACCCCTTGACCTCACCGGTCTCAGGGTCTTTGATAGCAACATAGTTATCGAGGATGTTCTCGATATACGCGGAAGGCGCTACTGGCTCTACCGAACCAATAGCGCCAACCATATCGAGCGCATCCTCACGATTAGTGAAGATCATGAGGAGTCAGCCCTTCTTATGCAGTCACACGGACGAAAGCGTCGGGGTCAGCGATGCCAAAGCCGTAGTGTGCTTCGACACGGAACGCGATTTCGTTGGTGCGCATCAAGTCGCCTTGACCGTCAGGGTCACCATACACGATCTTCTGAAGACCGAGGTCAGTCACGATACCCCACTTGAGAGCAGAGAAGTCACCGACAAAAGCCTTGGTGCCCTTGAGCTCTGCACGGTCACCGGTGAGGATAGCGCCGGCTACGGGGCGACCCACTACAGCCTTGAGACCTTCGATGGAAGAAGTGGTGCCCTGCACGGGGGAGAAGGAGTCATACAGACGACGACCATCGATGTCACGGGTAGTGGAGATCTTATGAGCCCAGTCAGGTGCAAGAGCCACATGCTGAGCAGAGTAGCCCTGGCCGGCGATGATACCAGAGGCTTCATCTAGCACCTGTCTCTTATACACATCTCCGAGCCCACGAGACGCTACGCTATCTC
>ERZ1031373.151-NODE-151-length-11857-cov-5.515336_pt1 | contig 11857 bp, 11 predicted proteins | sample MGYA00516733_ERZ1031373 | MGnify/ENA primary metagenome ERZ1031373 (study PRJEB33718, sample SAMN03159865) | human skin metagenome | collected 2014-02-25 | study: EMG produced TPA metagenomics assembly of the PRJNA266117 data set (Human skin bacterial metagenome...
ACTAGATCGCTCGTCGGCAGCGTCAGATGTGTATAAGAGACAGATTTTGCACTGGCTATAACTTTGCACTCGGTGTACTTTTGGGCAAGTGATGAATTCAAATAGCTCAGCCCCCGCAAACATGGGGTTGCGCGAGCGCAAGCGCCTGGAAACCAGGCTGCGGATTGAGGACAAAGCTACCCAGCTCTTCCTCGACCGCTCCTTTGATGGAGTCACCCTAGAGGAAATCTGCATCGCTGCTGACATCAGCCGCCGCACTTTCTTCAACTACTTTTCTTCAAAGGAGCACGTTGCGGTCGGCAAGCAACCTCCCCTCCTCACTGAAGAAGACTTCGCAGAAATAGTGAACTTCTCCCCCAACCAGGGCAGCCTCCCCCAGCACCTCTACGAGATGCTAACCCAGAAGCGCCTGGAAGAGGCTCGGAAGTCGGACAATGCCAACCTCGATCCGGAATTAGCGGAGTCGATAAGGTGGCGTCGATCCCAAATACTTGAAAGATTCCCCAACCTCGCACTCGCGAAAATCGCCTGCTACGAAAAGCTTCGCAGCGACCTCGCTGAAGCTGTATGCCGGAACCTCGACAAGCACCCGAGCAATCGCCTTTCAGACCTGGAAGCAATGGAGGAAGCACACCTCATCGTCACAGCTGCAACCACCGTTCAATGGGCCGCTGCCACCTCGGCAACGCGCAACGGAAGAACGCTAAGCAGCACAAAAGACTTCGACATTCCCCTGGCAGGACTGCAGAAAATCTTCTCCGCCATCGAACCCTCAACCGCCATCGCAGAAACAACTCAAAAGGAGAACCGCCTATGAGCGATACCCGAAGCCAAGCCGCAGCTGCCAAGGCACGGCTCGAAACCGCAGAAAAAGAGCGCCTCAAAAACAACAACAATGTGCCACTCGTATTCAGCTGCCTAATGCTCGGCATGCTGATGTCCTCGCTGGGGCAAATGATCTTCTCCACCGCTCTACCCACCCTCGTCGGTGAGCTTGGCGGCGCAAACAAAATGAGCTGGGTCATCACCATCTTCCTGCTCACCATGACCATCGGCATGCCGGTATACGGCAAGCTAGGCGACCAGATGGGCCGCAAACCGCTGTACCTAGTGGCTGTTTCCCTCTTCCTGGCCGGCTCCGTCATTGGAGCGCTAGCGCAGAGCATGGACATGATGATCGCCGCCCGCGGCGTACAGGGCCTCGGTGCGGGTGGCTTGATGATCGGGTCGCAGGCGATCATCGCCGACGTGGTTTCGGCCCGGGAGCGCGGCCGCTACATGGGAATCATGGGCGGCGTATTCGGCCTGAGCTCGGTACTGGGGCCACTCCTGGGTGGCTTCTTCACCGATGGCCCAGGCTGGCGTTGGGCTCTCTGGTTTAACGTTCCACTGGCGATCGCGACCCTGCTCATGGTGGGCTTCAATCTGAAGCTGCCAAAGCGTGGCAAGGGCGCAAATCTCGATGTGATCGGCACTGTTCTCATGGCCGGCGCTACGAGCTGCCTGATTCTGCTGCTCACGTGGGGCGGCCGCGATTATGCATGGTCCAGCCCAGTCATCATTGGCCTCGGCATCGCCTCCGTAGTGCTGGCCGCTCTCTTCGTAGTGACAGAACGCAAGGCAAGCGATCCGCTGATCCCCATGCAACTATTCACCGTCCGCAACTTCGTGGTCACCACCTTGGCGGGCACGATCACGGGCGTGGTCATGTTCGGCGTGCTGGCTTATATGCCGACGTACATTCAGATGGTTCACGGCATGACACCCACCAAGGCCGGTTTGATGATGATCCCCATGATGGCGGGCATGATTATCACTGCTACCGGTTCCGGTCAGTACGTGTCCCGGACTGGTCGCTACAAGTGGTTCCCCGTTGTAGGTTTGTGCGTTGCTGCCACTGCCGTGGGCCTTATGGGGCTTTTTGACGCCCATGATTCCCTCGTACACCTAGGCCTGGTGCTAGCGCTCATGGGCGTTGGCTTGGGTCTTACGATGCAGATCCTGGTGCTGATTGTCCAGAACTCGTTCCCAATCACGATGGTGGGTACGGCAACGGCCTCGAATAACTTCTTCCGCCAAATCGGCGGCACGGCTGGTTCTGCCATCATTGGTTCACTGTTTACCCACCGTGTAGCGGATTTGATGGGACAGCGCGTGCCTGGCGCGATAAAGGAGATGGGGCCGCAAGGGCTTCCGTTTGCGGAAAAGCTTCAGGGTGGCGGTAGCTCGCGGTTGACTCCGGAGATCGTCGATACACTGCCCGGACCACTGCACGAGGCGATCACTACGTCGTATAACGACGCCCTCGTTCCCGTGCTCGGAGCAATGGCTCCGGTGGCCGTGGTGGCTGCTTTGATTCTTGTATTGGTGCACCAGGACAATCTCAAGGAAACCATCGAGTAGCTCGGGATAAGTTAGTCCCGGCTACGGGGAAGGCCAAATCTCCTTCCCTGGTTAGGCGTCTTCGTTGTGCTCCAGGTTTTCCTGGTAGTACTCCCATGCCGGGCCGCCCTCCAGGATCTTCTCCATCACCATATTGTGGCGCCAGGTGCCTTGTTTAGGGCCGTAGTTCATGTGGGACATGCAGTGGAAGATTCCCACCTTTTCGAAGCCGCGGGAAAGGTGCAGGCGCACTGATCCTTCGTTCTCCGGAAAAATGCTGGAGTGCATTGCCCAGTGCCCCTGGTCAGCTGCGTCTTTGAGCAACCGATCCAATAGATTGCCGGCCACGCCCTTGCCCGCAGCGTCCTTGTGAACGTAGATGGAGTCTTCCAGCACTCCATCAAAGACGTCTCGGTGGCTGGCGGAAGTGGCGGTAATCCAGCCCAGAACCTTTTCCCCATCCTCGCCTAGGCCTGCGGCCGCGGCGGCTGCGGGATCCGTGTCAATGGCGACAAACGAAAGCTCCGGCAGACGGTGACGCATAAAGGTCTCCCAGTCTTCCGGCGCGTTTTCTTCAAACGTTGCCTCGCCTGTGTCCATCCCCGTCTGCAGAATGTTCTGAACCTGGGGGTAATCTTTCTCCTCCATGAGGCGGATAAAGACTGCTTGCTTGGCACTACCCTCAGCGCTCTTAGTGGCGCTGTTCTGTGAAGGGGTCCCTGCGGTATTCGCGGAAGTCATGGAAGAAATTCTGCCTCACGTTCCACTGGTTTCGCCACTCACAGCCAGCTAACAGCCGGCAGCTGTCAGCGAACTAGCCTTTCTCCAAGAGGTTTGTGACTAGTTCAGCAATCGCAGAGCGCTCGGAACGGGTGAGAGTAACGTGCGCAAACAGCGGATTATTCTTCAGCTTCTCGATAACCGCCTGGATGCCGTCGTGTCGGCCAACGCGCAGGTTATCGCGTTGTGCAACATCGTGAGTAAGCACCACTCGGGAATTGCGACCCAGACGCGAGAGGACAGTCAATAGCACGTTGCGTTCCAAGGACTGTGCTTCATCAACGATGACGAAGCTATCGTTCAAGCTTCGTCCGCGGATGTGCGTGAGCGGAAGAACCTCTAGCAGGCCGCGAGCGTCGATTTCCTCCAGCACGTTATCGCTTACTACGCCCTCCAGGGTGTCGTAGACCGCCTGCGCCCAGGGGTTCATCTTCTCGGTCTCACTGCCTGGCAGGTAACCGAGATCCTGGCCACCCACCGCGTACAGCGGCCGGAACACAACGATTCGCTTGTGCTCGCCGCGTTCCAAAACTGCTTCCAGGCCGGCACACAGCGCGAGAGCAGATTTGCCTGTACCCGCGGATCCGCCAAGGCTCACAATGCCAACCTCGTTATCGAGCAGTAGATCCAGAGCTACGCGCTGTTGAGCACTACGACCACGAATGCCAAAGGCTTCCAGGTCAGTGGGCACTTGGCGCACCATGCCATCGCCCAGCGAGCGTGCAAGCACCGATTGGCTACCAGCAGTAAGCTGCAGACCGCAGTGGATCGGCAGCTCGTCTACTTCGTCGCCCTCTACAGTGAGTGCACCGGAGATGTCGGCTTCTCCTACGTCATAAAGCTCGTCAATGATCCCGGATGGAACCTCAGCGCGAGCCATGCCGTTGTAACCAGTCAGCACAACGTCCTGAGCGTGATACTCGTCGGCGTCCAAGCCCACTGCGCCGGCTTTCACACGCAGCGGGACATCCTTCGTGACTAGCGTTACGTTGTGCCCTTCTGCCCGCAGGTTCAAAGCACACGCGAGAATGCGGTGATCGTTTTGCTCCCCGCGCAGACCGGTGGGGAGAACGGACTGATCAACGTGGTTCAGCTCTACTTGGATCGTGCCGCCTTCGTCGTTGATGATGCTGGGCATATCCAAGCGGCCATGTTCCTGGCGGAAATCTTCGAGCATGCGCAGGGCTTGGCGAGCAAACCATCCGAGCTCGGGGTGGTGGCGCTTACCCTCCAGCTCGCTGATGACGACGACGGGGAGGATGATGCGGTGCTCCGCAAACTTGATGAGTGCCCAAGGATCAGATAGCAGCACCGAGGTGTCGAGAACATAGGTGCGCAGGCCAAGCTCTGCGTCGGAGTGAGCGTTGAGAGCCTGATCGGCGTGAAAAGTCTGGTGAGCTTGATCGGTGGGCGTGGCGGAAGTCATGGAGATGGCGCTCCTTGCAGGGATCATGAGTTAATCAACCCGGACATTCCGCGTTGCAAAAGCTACGCTTTACATCCGGGAAACGGATGAGGTGGGTAGTTGTTACTTGCTTCGGACACCACCGACGCTATGCTCGCTGCATGGAAATTACATTGTTGTCAGATGAACTCTAGGTAAACACAAAAAAGCCCCAGGGTTTGAGGCATCTCGTGCCCCTCACCTGGGGTTATCAAGTTCTACTTGAAGGTTAGAACTTATGTGTTTAGCGCTTCTCGATGGTCTCCGCGAACTTGCCGGAAGCGTCCTTGGCCCACTTAATAGTGCCGTTCTGGAAGGACTGGGTCCAGCCGGAAGCCGCATCGCCCTGCTCCGGAGCGGTCGGCAGGCCGATTTCATTGTCCAGGCCACCACCGTTTGCCCAAGTCTCGCCGATCTTGCCGATCAGCGGGACTGCGCCGTTCTCCTCCGAGTTTGCGATCCATCCCTTCTCGAAGGTGGCCAGGGAGCCCTTCTCGCCATCCTTGAACTCAGTCAGCTTGCCGAAAGCGCCGGTCTCGCCGCCTTCGTTATCCCAAGCAGTCTTCACATCCTTGGGGAGTTCAACCTCTTCACCGTTAGCGGTCTTGACCTTCACGGTCTCCCCCTCAGCACCGGCACCCTCAGCATCCGAGCCCTCAGTGCCGGCTTCCTTGGAACCTTCAGCGTCTGCACCCTCGGATTCCTCAGAGCTGGACATCTTGTCCTTAGCTTCGTCAGCCTTGTCGCCAGCCTTTTCGGAAGCGGAGCCGGCAGCGTCGCCTGCCTTGTCGGTTGCGGAGTTAGCAGCGTCGGTAGCCTTGTCCTTATCCTCCTCGGAGCAGGCAGAGACACCGAAAACCAGGGATGCACCGGCGGCCAGCGCGACTGCGGATCGACGGAAACGCTTGTTAGAGTTCATTCTTTTACCTTTCTATTGGCTTAACTGACTTTTCATCTTTACTTTATGTAAAAGACCTACCGATCTATTTTTAATAGGAAGCTCCCCCTAACGCAGCTGTCGTTCAATAACTTAACCCAACTGCAACGAATTCTTTATTTTTGCGCTATGCTCCGGAGCGCCTCTTCTGCCCTTTATTCTTTCCTGTTTTACCACCTTTAGCAGCCTTTTTATTGACGCTGTCTCTCCCCCTAACAGCAGTCTGTCGAGAACTGCCCGCAGTGCGCCCTTTACATATCCCTACAAAGTCCTGAATGACGTCACTGTCGGATTCGGTCAGCCACATGAGAGCCACGCGAGTGCGGGGACACGTGGTGGCGTCAATTCCAAAAAGATCTCGGTGCACTACACCGCGCTGGTTGAGAGCACGCAACAGTGGGCGCGGCGCGACAGCAATGCCCACGTTGGCAGCCACCACTTGGAGAGCTTCACGAAGAGCAGCGACATCGTCCCAGCCTGTCGACGGAGTAATGTACATCAGCTTTTCATCAGTGAGCTCTTGGTAGTCGATAGCGTCCATGAGCTTGACGGGATGCTCCTTGGGCGCCGCAACACCTACCTGTTCCTCATACAAAGCCACCTCATGCATGTCCGCAGGGCGTTCATAGCCAGCGGCGGGCAAACGCACCAAAGCCACATCTGCCTGGTGAGAGCGTATATAAGCCAATGGATCATCGGTTCCCGCGCTAGCGATCTTCCACCCCGGTACGCGCTCGTCGAATCGGCCAAACCATTTATCGGGCTGCACTCCAGTACTGAAAACAACCTTTAGGTGACGCGCCTGACGCTTTGGTTGAGAGACGCGACGGGTGGACTGCTGCTTCTGTGAAGCGGGAACATCTGGCATGGGACTAATAATAGGGGCTTCATTAGAATGATGGTCATGACTGATGCGAACCCGAGTTACAGATCCGGCCCGCCCATGAAGCCCGCCACTGCCGCCAAGAAGTTGGGCATTTATCTTCCTGCAACCCCGCAGGAGTTCCAAGATTCCGCACTTACACATGAGCAGTTCGTTGAGCTGCAAAAGAATCCTCCCGCCTGGCTGCAGGCGTTGCGTCGCGAGGGACCGCACCCGCGTCCAGAGGTGGCACGCAAGCTGGGGATCAGCATCACGTCCTTGAAGAACAATGAGATGGACAAGCCTCTGACCACCGCCGATATCAAGGCACTGCTTGAGAATCAGCCGGATTGGCTGCGAGAAGCAAGACATAAGTTGGCTAGTGAGCGCGAGGACAACGAGGCTGAATGAGATAAAGAAAAAGGCGAGGATGAGCCCGATAGTTCGGACCCTTCCTCGCCCTTTCTTTTTGCCTTGCGGCAAAAAGTTGGTTCCGATGGTGACGAGCCACCGAAAAGCCAGTTCCGGTAAACGGTTGCCAGGTGACGAAGCTGACTGCCGTGAAGTAGCCGGATAAACAACCGCAGCACTTCATAAGAAGCCACGACTAGAGCACATGAGTATGCGGGGAGAAGAGAGAAACCCGCAACGCATGTTCAACGCTCCAGCGATGTGAACCTTCCTTAGTACTGCAACATATTCCACAACTGCAGTGCGCCTCAGGTGACTAGCCTGCGACACATCCATGAGGTTAGCCAACCCTCACTTCGGTTGTCAATATTTAAACAACAAAAATGTTGATTAAATGGTTGACCTGTGCTTTTGTGGCGCGAAATCAACTCACCCTCCCCCTTGGGGGAACGATTCCCACATGCGAGGAATTCGTCAGTGTGCCTTCGCCCGACATCGAGGGGTTTTCTTGTACTTCTCGAACAAGAAGATGCTATTCTCATAAGCAACGCAGAGATGCACGTCACAATGCGGGCTTGCTATCGAGCTGCAACACAATAACTCTCTATAGCCGACGCTGATGCTTAAGAATCTGGCCGAACGCATGACGAGTGCACAAGAGACATACAGAGACCTACAGAATCTCAACGTCTCAACCGGTTCAGTATTCAAGCAACCAACGTCTTGGTTTTGAAAGGAACCCATGAAGAACTTCCTGCCACGCAACATTTTCGAAGAAGAGCACAACATGTTCCGCGAGGCCTGCGCGGACTTCGTGAAGGCCGAGATTGCCCCGAACGTCGACCGCTGGCACGAGCAGGGCTACTGCGACCGTGAGATGTACCAGAAGGCCGGCCAGCAGGGCCTGCTGGGCATGATGGCTCCGGAGGAGTTCGGCGGCGGTGGAATGGAGAACGACTACCGCTTCAACGCTGTGCTGACCGAGGAGCTGGCCAAGGCTGACTCCGGCTCCGTCATCGTGGGCATCCAGACCATCAACGACCTGGTCATCCCCTACCTGCAGCGCTTCGGTAACGACGAGCAGAAGGAGCGCTTCCTGAAGCCGCTCTGTGCTGGTGAGAAGATCGCTGCTCTGGCTATGACCGAGCCGGGCGCAGGTGCTGACCTGGCTGGCATCCGTACCTTCGCAAAGAAGGACGAGAACGGCGACTACATCGTCAACGGCGCCAAGACCTTCATCTCCAACGGTGTCCAGGCTGACTTCACCCTGCTTGTCGTTGTGACCAACCCGGAGAAGGGTCGCGCCGGCGTTTCCATGCTGATCGTCGAGGACGGCATGGAGGGCTACACCAAGACCGGTCCGCTGAAGAAGGTCGGCCTGAAGTCCCAGGACACCGCTGAGCTGTCCTTCGAGGACACCCGCGTTCCGAAGGAGAACCTGCTGGGCGAAGAGGGCGCTGCATTCGGCTACCTGCGCACCAACCTGGCTCAGGAGCGCCTGTCCATCGCCGTCGGCTCCATCGCTACCTCCCGCCGCGCATTCGATCTGGTGTACAAGCACTCTCAGGATCGCAAGACCTTCGGTCAGCGCCTGATCGACCACCAGGCATACCGCTGGGAGCTGGCCAAGATGGCTACCAACATTCAGACCTCCCAGTCCTTCGTTGATGCCTGCATCATGGAGAAGGTCAACGGCACCCTGGACGAGGTCACCGGTGCAATGGCCAAGTACCAGACCACTGAGCTGCAGATTGAGGTCGTCAACGAGGCACTGCAGCTGCACGGCGGTTACGGCTTCATGCTGGAGTACCCGATCTCCACGCACTACCTGGACTCCCGCGTACAGCCGATCTACGGCGGCCCGAACGAGATCATGATCGAGATCATCTCTCGCCGCCTGGCCAAGGGCGAGAAGTAGGGCTCTAAAAGTAGGGCTCTAGCCCTACTCCCCCTTAAACTGCGGTGGTCGCTTTCCTACGAAAGCAGCCACCGCTTCGCTATGGTCAGCGGTGTTAAACAGACGCAACTGCGCGTCGGCCTCAGCCGCCGCTGCCTCACTGATAGCCGCGGCATTCTTAACCAGCGCCTTCATCTCCTTATAGGCCGCCGTCGGCCCATTGGCGAAAGATACCGCCAACTTCTCTGCCGTGGCCTCTAGCTCTTCTGGCTTCACCAGGTTCTCGACCAGTCCGAGCCCATAAGCCTCGTCAGCGGGAACTTTTCGATCCAGAAGCAGCAACTGCAGGGCTTTCGCCCTCCCTACACAATCCACCAGTGTCTTCGACAGTCCGGAGTCCGCGGCTAGTCCCACACCAGTGAACGCACCTTTAAACGACGCAGCCGTTGACATCACGCGGAAGTCGCAGGCCATCGCAAGCCCCCAGCCGGCTCCTGCCGCTGGTCCCTGTAGCACGGCAATGGTCGGCACGGTGATGCCGGTGAGCTGCTCGACCATCGGGTTGTACTCCTCCACAACCTTCTCCATCCCCGTGCGGTTCTGCGTATCCTGCAGCTGCTCTTTCAGGTCCTGCCCGGAGCAAAAGGCCTTACCAGCAGCCCGCAGTACGACTGCACGCACGGCGGATCCAGGTTCCTGCGAATCCTTTTGCGCCTCGCGGAATGCATCAATCAGCGCAAGCCGCAGCGCCTTATCCAGCGAGTTGTATGCCTCCGGGCGGTTGATGGTGATGTAGCGTACGGCTCCAACTGTGGAGACCTGCACGATGTCGCCCGCCGTCGTCGACGCAGCGGCAGTGCTTGGAGAGTTAGCGGTGTTCGCAGTGTTAACAGAGTTAGCAGAGTTTGGAATGTCCTGAGTCATAGAACAAACTCTAGGCCATCTGCCCGTCAGCTTGGCTCGCAAGGAAGCTCAGGAAACGGAGGGCCGGCTCGGAGAGGCGGTTCTTCGAGCTCCACACCACTCGCAGCGGCCGGTCGAACTTGACTCCGGCCACCGGAACCTCCACGTACTGCCCAGTAGCTAGTTGCGACGCTACGGCTCTTCGCGCGATCACCCCTGGCGCCCCGATCGCACCGATTGCCGTACGTTGAGCCCCCAGGGAACCAAATTCCCCCGCCGGTGGAGCGAGCTCGCCCAACACTGCCTCCACCACTTCCCTGGTGCCGCTTCCCGGTTCGCGTAGCACCAAAGGCGTGGACTTCAACTCGTTTTTCGTCACTATTTTTTCTCTTGACGCCGTTTTCCCCGGCTTAGTGTCCGAATGACCATGATCGTTGGCCTGCGCCCAGGGGTGTTCTGCAGGTGCGACAACCACCAGTTCATCGTGCCCCAGCACCCGCTGGTGCAGTTCGTGTGTGACCCAGTTTCCCTCTACTACCGCCAGTTCCGCCTGGCCCTGGACAACCTGGCGCTGCGCCTCTTGGCTATTGAGTTGCCGCATATGCAGATGAGTCTGTGGGCTGGTGCGCAAATACTTCGCTGCCCAACGTGGGTAATCCAATTCCGCCACGGTGTTCGAGGCCACGAGTTTAACCTCTTCGACAACGCCTTCTCCCAGTGCTTCTTCAAGGCCACGAGCGCATTCGTCGAGCGCTTCTTCTAGGCTCTCCAGTACGCGGACGACCTGGCGGCCTACCTCCGTGGTGGAACTCCCTGCGGCTCCGCGCCAGAAGATGCGCGCATCTAGGTGTTTTTCCAACTTGGCAATGCGCATACTGACAGTCTGTTGCGAGACGTTCAGATGCTCTGCGGCCCGGTTCATGCCTCCATACCGAGCGACCGCGAGGACGGAATCTACTGTGAGGGCGTCAGGAACAAAGCCACGTTGAGCAGGGAAAGAATCCCCTTCGTTATCAAGATTCCTTTGGGGGTACATGCATTCATTGTAACCCTGTCCAGCACATACACTCTCCCGCTACTGCCGAGCACTGCCTAGCCTCGAGAATATGAGTACGAAGCACAGCAAGCCCGACCTACCGCCCCTAGGCCCCGGTTGGGCCGGAGCGGTGATGGGGCTGGGCATCACGGCGTCACTCATTGACATTCACCTGAGCTCAACGCTGGGGCACCTCCCTGCCGAGCTAATGCTTGGCGTGGCGACACTCCTCGCTTTGGCTCTCACCGTGGGGTTCCTTAGACATCGCAACCCGGGTTTCCACTCGAGCGCCATGCCGGCATGGGGAATGGCTTCCATGGGCATCCTCGCCTTGGGAAGTGCCTACTCCCTCATCTTCAGCAGCTGGTCAGTTCACACCTTCTGCTGGGCCGTCGGGACTGACCTTGGCGCGATCACGTGCGTGAAGTTTTTCCGCTATCTCTTTGTTAGCCGCCCAGCTCCCGCCTTTACCTGGGGGCTACCCCTAGTAGCGCCTATGGTTGCCGCTACCGCCTCGGCTCAGCTGGCACCCCATGTGGGTGAGTGGGCCTCAACTGTGCACGGAATCGGGGTCGCATGCTTTGTCCTGGCCTGGGTGACGGCAGTACCGACCTTTGCCTTCGTCTACGCGCGCACCTTCCCTATCATCCCCGCCCAGTTCGCCACCACCGCGTGGATTCCGCTGGGACTCGTCGGTCAGTCCACCGTGGCCGCACAGTTGCTTGCGGGTGACCAGTGGCACTTCCGTGCCACGGTCTACGGCTTAGTAATACTGAGCGTTGGCATTCCCCTCGCCGGCTACGCCATAGTCAAGCACTGGGGAACAGCCCTGGGCAGTGCCCCCATGCCTTATAACCCCACCTGGTGGGCCAGCACTTTCCCCGTGGGTACGTGCTGTCTTGGAACCCATACCCTGGCCGAGAAATCCATAAATTCCACGCTTCTGGTGTGGGATCTGGGATGGATGGACACCCTCAGCGCCGCCCTACTGGCTTTACTTCTGCTCCACGTCGTTTGGGCAGCACTCGGGGCTCACAAACTATCGCGGCGACCGGACATCGTAATTGCCGGCTAGCACGAAAGCATTGCGTGGGAGATGGCCTAGTCGCGGATAATCTCCGCGCCTGCGTCTTCCAGCTCCTGAATAGCGGACTTGCCGCCCCTGTCTCTTATACACATCTGACGCTGCCGACGAGCGATCTAGT
>ERZ1031373.153-NODE-153-length-11762-cov-5.860084_pt1 | contig 11762 bp, 10 predicted proteins | sample MGYA00516733_ERZ1031373 | MGnify/ENA primary metagenome ERZ1031373 (study PRJEB33718, sample SAMN03159865) | human skin metagenome | collected 2014-02-25 | study: EMG produced TPA metagenomics assembly of the PRJNA266117 data set (Human skin bacterial metagenome...
ACCAACAGGCTGAACAGTACGAAGAAACCAGTGAGCCTGAACCGTCTGGGGAGTCTGAACACTACGAGCAGCACGAGCAGCAAGAACCACAACAGTCACAGAACCAGGGAGACAGCGCCGTGCACTACGGACAGAACCAACACAACCAGCAGGCAGGCGACAGCTTTGAGCGTCCAGCCAGCTACCCGGGCACTGAAGTTATCGTGCAAAGCACCCCCGCTCCGGTACGCGGCGGCGTAGGCGCGGACGGCAACGAGCGGGAGCTCAAGGTCACCCTCACTCTGCATGATGGTTCCGACCGCACCTATGAACTACGCAAGGGCAGCAACATCATCGGACGCGGAAACGGCGTGGATCTTCGCATCCCCGATACGGGCGTCTCCCGTCAGCACGCAGACATCACATGGGATGGGTACGACGCTGTGCTGACGGATCTGCAGTCCACCAACGGCACCTCCGTCAACGGCACTCCGATTGAAAATTGGCTGCTGGCAAGCGGTGACGTTATCTCGCTTGGTCACTCCGAGATCGGCGTCGAGTTCCACTAAAATCCCGCGTTTTTAGAAGCCATTTTCTTTCTCGTCTACTCCTCAGGGGTCATCTAAACTAGGCTATTCACATACACATGTGCCCTTGTCGGACATGTGAGTCCTGGGTCCCTACCTTGTTGAGGAGTTGAAACCGTGCAGACCACACTGCTTTTGCTGGTCAAGATTGGCCTGTTGCTCTTGTTGTGGTTCTTCATCTGGATGACTGTTCGCTCCCTCAAAAAGGATGCAGACCGCACCTCCGGGTTAGCCCCCGCCGGCGGGGCACCTATCGTCGCGGGTTACAACGCTCCGATGAACGAGCCATCATCATCCGGTCACTCCTTCCGGCGTCACAAGTCGCCCACCTCTTTGGAGCTCACTTCCGGCCCACTGGCTGGCACCACGCTCAACCTAAAGGGCTACCAGGACGTTTCGATCGGCCGTTCCCAGTCGTGCACATTGGTTTTGGAGGATGACTTCGCCTCTGGTTCCCATGCCCGGCTGCTCCGCCGGGGCTCGGATTGGTACGTCGAAGACCTCGATTCCCGCAACGGAACCTGGATTGGCAATGAACGCCTAGACCAGCCCGTTAAACTCTCCGCCGGTATGGAAATCCGCATCGGCCAGACCCACGTGAGGATGGATGCATGACCGAGGGCAAGGCCAGGGCTACCGATCGCACTCTAAACTTTGCCGCGTGCTCCGACCGCGGCCTCGTTCGCGGCAATAATGAGGACTCCGCTTATGCGGGTCCACACCTGCTCGCGCTCGCCGACGGCATGGGAGGCCACGCGGCCGGCGAGGTTGCTTCTCAGTTCCTCATTAATGCTCTCAGCCCCCTGGACTCCCCGCTTATCGACGAGTCTGACAACCGTGACCAGCTGGAGAACCTGCTGGCTACTGCCGTCGACGAAGGTAACCAGGACATCGCATCGCACGTAGATGAGCACCCGAACCTGGACGGAATGGGCTGCACTCTGACCTCCATGCTCTTTTGCGAGGATGAAGTTGCCATCTGCCATATCGGCGATTCTCGTGGCTACCGTCTGCGCGATGGCGAGCTTCGCCAGGTGACGAAGGACGACACTTTCGTTCAGTCTCTCGTCGACGAAGGCAAGCTCGCGCCAGAGGACGTCAGCAGTCACCCGCAGCGCTCCCTCATCCTCAAGGCTCTCACTGGACGCCCCGTCGAGCCCACTCTGTGGCGCGAAAAGACACAAATCGGCGATCGCTTCATGCTCTGCTCCGACGGTCTATCCGATCCGGTAAGCCCCGAGACGATCCGCGAAGTCCTCTCCCGTGGCACCCCGGAAAAGGCCGCCCGCAAACTCGTCGAAATGGCACTGCGCGGTGGCGGACCTGACAACGTCACGGTTGTTGTCGCTGATGTTGTTGAGTTTGACGCCCAGTCCAACTCGCCGACCGATCCAGAACTCACTCTGCCATCTCGCCCGGTACTAGCAGGAGCTATCGCGGGCGAAGAGGCAGAAATGCCACGTCCGGATTCTTCAGCAGCTCGCGCCGCGGCAATTCAAGGACTTTTGACCACGCCAGCGGCGTCACCAAAAAAGGACGCAACAGAAGAAGAGCCTGAACCTGCGACGGCTACACCAGCAGGCAAACGGACTCATCAGAGTCACGGCGAGGACGACGGCGAAGGTGTAGAACCCACCGGCACAGCAAAAACCAAAAAGCCGAAGAAGTCCCGGCGCGGCCTGTGGGTAACGCTCGCAATTGTGTTGGTGGTCATCACGGCCGCAGGTGCGGTGGGGTATGTGACGTACCAGCGCATCAAGGACACGTACTACGTGGCCGAGGAAAACTCACAGCTCAAGTTGATGAACGGTACGGATAGTTCCGTCTTAGGGATCAAACTGAACTCCGTGCACCAAGACATCTGCCTGGACGACAATGGCAAGGCGACCTTCGTCGAGCCCGGTGCAGGGGGCGATTGCCACCTGTTTAAGACTTCCGATCTGACCCCGGCTGCTCAGGGTGCGCTGGCGGATCTGCCGGAGGACTCTTATGACAAAGTCTCCGGCCAGATCACTCGCCTCGCGGAACAAACACTGCCAGTGTGTGTGACGCGCGTGCCGTCTGACAAGCAAACCGACAAGGAAGCTGACAAGAAGGACGATAAGAAGAAATCCGAGGACAACCCAAAGGACAACAACTCGGAATCTGAGAAACCCACCGAAGCGCCGGAAGACCTCACCACCCCCGGAGTTTCCTGCCGCGAGGTGAACTAACCTATGAAGCTTTTTAGCCGACGTACAGAGGCCGGGCTTTTGCTTCTGGCCGCAATCATTTTACTGCTCGCCATCGTGGCGCTGGAGATCTCACAGGGCAATGAAATTAGTTCCGAGGTGTTTTACCTCGTCGGCGGGTTTTTTGCCACTTTCCTGGTCGCCCACCTCGTGGTGTGTTGGATGGCTCCAGAGGCCGACCAGATCATGCTTCCCATCGCGGCACTCCTCAACGGCATTGGTCTGGTTGTGATTTACCGGCTGGATTTGGGCTCAGGCCTTAGCCTGGCGAAATCCCAAATCATGTGGACCGCCATCGGCGTGGTGCTTTTCTGCCTGGTCATCAACTTTTTAAGGGACCATCGATCCTTGCAGAACTATTCGTACCTGCTGGGTCTTGCTGGTCTGATTTTGATTGCGCTGCCGATCGTTTGGCCCACGTCGTTGAATGCTGATGCAAACGTGTGGATCAGCATCGGCCCGTTCTCCATTCAGCCGGGCGAGTTCGCAAAGATCATGCTGCTGCTGTTCTTTGCCACTCTGCTGGTGAATAAGCGTCGCCTCTTCACGGTGGCTGGAAAGTCCTTCCTGGGACTGCAGTTTCCTCGCTTGCGTGACTTGGGGCCGCTGTTTCTAGTGTGGGGCATCGCGCTGATGATCATGGCAGCGCAAAACGACTTTGGGCCCGCGCTACTGCTATTCGGCACTGTGCTGGGCATGTTGTACATGGCGACGGGCCGCGCCTCCTGGCTGGTGCTGGGTCTGGGGCTGGCTTTCATCGGCGCATTCGGCGTGTACCAGATCTCGGCGAAGATCCAGGATCGCGTCTCTAACTTCGTCGATCCATTGGCGAACTACGACGGCAACGGCTTCCAGCTTTCCCAAGCACTATTTGGCATGTCCTTCGGCGGTGTGACCGGCCGCGGGCTCGGCGAGGGCTACCCGAACAACATCCCGGTCGCGCACTCGGACTTCATTCTGGCTGCCATCGGCGAAGAGCTGGGGCTTATCGGTCTGGCTGCTGTGTTGTTGGCCTACATCGTGTTCGTCTCCCGTGGTTTTAATACCGCAATGCGTGCCCGCGATTCCTACGGCAAGCTCGTTGCCGCCGGTTTGTCGCTGACCATCGCCATCCAGATTTTCGTTGTCACCGGCGGCATTTCGCGACTTCTGCCTATGACTGGCCTGACAACACCGTTCCTGTCGCACGGTGGTTCGTCACTGTTGGCGAACTACATACTGTTGGCGATTATTCTGCGCATCTCGCATGACGCCCGCACACCACTGGCCATCAAGGAAGGAGAGGAAGCATGAATCGCTCCATCCGCGCGGTAGCCATCTTTAGCTTCATCCTGGTGATGGCCCTGATCGCAAACCTGACTTATATCCAGGCTTTCCAACAAAAGTCGCTGGCACAGAATCCGCTGAATTCGCGTCAATTCCTTGAGGCTAAGTCAAAGGAGCGCGGCAGCATCATCGCCGGTGACCAGGTGCTGGCTAAGTCCGTGAAGGACTCCGAAGACTTTTATGATCGCGAATACCCTTACATGTCCGCGAAGTACGGCTCCGTGATCGGCTACCTGTCGGATCAATACGGCGCTTCCGGTATTGAGTCCTCCCAAAACTCAATCCTGACCGGCGAGGACGACTCGCTATTCGCAACCCGCACGTGGGACATGCTGACGGGCAAGGAACTCGGCGGGGCGAATGTCGAACTGACACTGAACCCGAAGGTGCAGGAAGTTGCCTACGACCAGCTGGCTAACAAGGGCTATTCGGGTTCCGTGGTGGCACTTCGCCCATCGACGGGCGAGGTGTTGGCAATGGCCAGCACCCCCTCGGCCGACCCGGCTAAGCTTGTCGGTCCGCCTGCTGAAGAGACGAAGGCTAACTTCGAAAACTACGCCAACGATGAGAACGCTCCCCTGTTGAACCGCTCCACTCAGCAGATCCAGCCGCCGGGCTCGACCTTCAAGGTCATCACCACCGCTGCGGCTCTGGAGGAGGGCGACACTCCGGACACAACCGTCACCGCCGCTCCCCAGATCACGCTGCCCGATACGGCCACAACATTGGAGAACTACGGTGGCGCCGCATGTGGCGGAGGAGGCCAAACCACCCTCCGCGAAGCATTCAAGCGCTCGTGTAACACCGCCTTTGTAGATATTTCCACCCGCCACGGCGCGGACAAGTTCAAGGACATTGCCGGCAAGTTCGGTATCGGCGAAAAGGACGACTACCTGGGTATGCCCGTTGAACCCTCCCGGCTGGGCGACATCCCGGATGGCGCAGCACTGGGTCAGTCCTCCATCGGTCAGCGTGATGTGGCTCTGACTCCGCTGCAGAACGCGGTGATTGCCGCCACCATCGCCAACGGCGGGGTGCGCATGAAGCCGTACCTCATTAGCAAAATCACGGGCCGCGATTTGTCCACGCTGCGGACCACCAAGCCGCAGAAAGCTGGCCGTGCGATACCGGAAAAGACAGCAGATACCTTGAAGGAACTCATGGTAGATGCTGAAAACTGGGCAGGCGGGGACGCCACCATCGCGTCGAAGACTGGTACGGCCGAACACGGCGAGGATTCCCGCAACTCGAACCCTCACGCTTGGTACATTGCTTTTTCCACTTCCGCCGATGTCGCCGTCGCCGTTCTAGTGGAAAATGGTGGTGACCGTGGCCGTGCCGCCACCGGCGGTTCACTTGCCGGCCCCATTGGACGTGCCGTGATCCACGCAGCTGAAAAGGAGCAGCAGTAGCCATGAGCGATTCCCGTCAACCAGACCGCACCGAGATCGAACGCACGCAACGACTACTGGGCGAACGCTACGAGTTGCAGTGGATCATTGGCCGCGGAGGCATGTCTACGGTGTGGCTGGCTCACGATACGGAAAAACTACGCGACGTCGCCGTTAAGATCCTCAAACCTGAGTACACGGAAAACGAAGAGTTTCGCGCGCGTTTCCGCAATGAGGCCTCTGCCGCTCAGCATCTCTCCAGCCCCAATGTCGTCAATACTTATGACTCCGGTGAGGTCGAGGCCCCAGACAACGGGACGGTGTTCTGCTACATCATCATGGAGTACATCCGTGGCGAGTCCCTTGCCGATGTGCTGTCACGCGAAGCCTCGCTGCCTCAGAATCTGGCGCTTGACGTATTGACGCAAACCGCCGCGGGTCTTAAGGCAATCCATGATGCCGGCCTAGTGCACCGCGACATCAAGCCAGGCAATCTGCTGATCACCTCCGACGGTTTCGTCAAGATCACTGACTTTGGCATCGCCAAGGCAGCTGCCGCCGTACCGCTCACGCGCACGGGCATGGTGGTCGGTACAGCCCAGTACGTTTCCCCCGAGCAGGCCCAGGGCGATCAGGTCGGCCCTGCCAGTGACGTATATTCCCTCGGTGTTGTGGGATTCGAAATGCTGGCGGGCTACCGCCCGTTCTCTGGCGATTCCACAGTGTCAGTGGCGATCAAGCATATTTCGGAGACTCCCCCGGAACTGCCGGATACGATCGACCCCAACCTCCGAGAACTCATCAGGGTATGCCTGCGCAAGAATCCACGCACGCGCTACGCAGACGGTGCAGAGCTAGCCGCCGCGACTGTGCTGGTTTCAGAAGGTAAGCAACCCCCGTCTCCTCATAACGTGCCGAACGTCAGCGCCGATCCGCATCCGCTCACCGAGCAATTGGGAGATGTGGCCACCGGCCCGGGCACCCGAGTGCCGTCGGTACCGAACTCCAACTACCCGAGTTCCTCGTACCAACCGGCCTACCAGGGTGAACCCGGACCGGCCGTGGGCACCGGCAATGCCGCAATGGCACGTGGAGCGAAGGATTCGCAGGGGGCGTCACGAAAAAAGAACCACATTATCGTGGTTATTCTGGCGCTCGTCAGCATCGTTGCGCTGGCGCTGGCAACATTCCTCCTCACTCGTGGCAATGACGATGCCGCACCGAACCCCGAGACTATGACCGTGACCAACGAGGTGACGACCGAGCCGACTGGTGAGGAACAGCCGACGAGCCAGGGCGGTGGAAGCGTACCCGCCGAAACGGATAGCCCAGCTCCGACGGACACGACCAATGATCGCGATGACCGGACGACCGAGTCCACGCGAGAGGAGACCGAAAGCTCCAGAGAGAGTAGCCCGTTGTTCCCGTCGCTCCCACACTTCCCTAACGGTGGCGGGCGTGGCAACAATAACGGCAACGGAAATGGCAATGGCAACGGTGACGGCAACAACGGCGGAGATGCTGACGGGGCGGCCGAGCCTACCGCCGCACCAAACCCGCAAAACTCTCCCAACCGCCCAAATAGCCCAAACACGAACGACAACGCGACCTCAGCAGATAACAACCTGCCGAGCGAGTTCCTTAGCATGACAAACAATGCCGAGAACCAGCCAGTCTTGTAGAAAATGGGCTCTGGAAAAGAACTGGATTAAGTCCACACCGACAGCGCCCATGGGTAAGCAACTATGTCCGCACAACAAATTCGACTATTATTCGTCAATCAAAGTGACAAAAAACGTATTCTGGGTTCAGTTGGCAACTCCACAAAGTATCCGGGCTAGCACTCCAGCTAGCGTCCCAACGAGCTAGGCCCAACATCAGCGCATAGCGAGAGTTAAGTCGCACACGACCCATACGACGAGGCAGACAAAGGAGCAACGGCGTGGACCGAAACGGCACAACCTTGGGTGGCCGATACCGCCTAGGTGCCACCATCGGCACGGGTGGCATGTCTGACGTCTACGCCGCTACCGACGAACTCCTGGGCCGTGATGTTGCGGTGAAGATGATGCGCCCCGACTTGGCGCGCGACACAACCTTCCTGGAGCGCTTCCGCCGCGAAGCACAGAACGCCGCAAAGTTGAACCACCCCGCCATCGTCGCGGTGTACGACACGGGTCAGACCCCCGACGAGGACGGCGCAGTGCCGTATATCGTCATGGAGCGCGTCCACGGCGAGACGCTACGCGACATCATTCAAGACTCAGGCAAGATGAGTCTCACCGAAGCCGCATCTGTGATGTCGCAGGTGTGCTCCGCGCTGTACTTTTCCCACGAAGCGGGCATTATTCACCGTGACATTAAACCCGCCAATGTGATGATCACGAATACCGGCGCAGTGAAGGTCATGGACTTTGGCATTGCACGTGCGCTGAGCGACAGTTCCTCGGCGATGACGCAGACCGCTGCCGTCATTGGCACTGCCCAGTATCTTTCCCCCGAGCAGGCGCGAGGCCAGTCCGCCGACGCGCGCTCCGACATCTACGCCGCGGGCTGTGTCTTCTACGAGCTGGCCACCGGCAAAGCACCGTTCCACGGTGAGTCTCCGCTTTCCGTTGCCTTCCAGCACGTACAGGAGAACCCCGAACCACCGTCCAAGGTTCCTGGTATGCACCTTTCCAAGCGTGAAGCGTTGAGCTTGGACTCCATCGCCCTTACCGCTATGGCGAAGTCTCCTGCGGATCGCTACGACGATGCGCAGGAGATGTCGACGGATCTCAAGCGCCTTTCTGAGGATCAATTGCCGCTCGTCGCTCAGGCTTATGCCAATGACGCCGACTCGGCCGGCACGGGATTCCACCATGCAGGCTCCCGCGGTGGGGGTGCTGCGGGACTGGCCGCCGGTGCCGCCGCGGGAGCTGCCGGCGCCCACGCGGCGCGTGGCAATGGATCCGGTGGCAACTGGGACGAAGATCCCCAGACCACTGTGCTGCCTGCCAATGGCGGAGCGGTAGCTGCTGGGCATTACGAGCAGTCTGCCCACAGCGATGACTACAGCAGCGACTATAGCGACGGGTACGACAGCGAGTACCAGGACGACTACGACGATGGCTATGCCGGTGGCTACAACGACGATTACGACGGCGATTATGACGACCAGTACGACGGTGAATACTACGAGGAAAAGCCCAAGCGCCGCTGGTGGGCGCCCATTGCTTGGGTTGCGGGTATCGCTGCTCTGATTGCCGGTGGTTACTTCGCCTACCAATCGATCTCCGCTGACGACGGAAACGATAAGCCCGTCGAGGTCGAGCAGGTGAAGATTCCTAACGTTGCCAACAAGGATCGCGCCGAAGCGCAGAAGCTGCTAGAGGACGCAGGCTTCCAGGTGACTGTCGAGGAAACGACGCACGACAAGATCGCCCGTGGCAAAGCTATCAGCACCGACCCGGCGGCGGGAACGTCGATCGAACGGGGCACCGAGATTAAACTGCTGGTTTCCAACGGCCGTGAGATTACCGATGTGCCGGATCTGACGGGTAAGACCACCGAGGAAGCGCAGAAGCTCCTGAAGCAGGCGAAGCTGGCGCTGAACACGGAGGTCAAGGAAGAGGCGAGCGAGGATGTGCCGAAGGGCAAGATCATCACGCAGACTCCGCCGCAAGGTTCGCAGGTATCCGTTGGCACCAAGGTAACGATTACCGTCTCGACTGGCCCGGAGGATATTCGAGTGCCGGTAGTAACCGGCCAGCAGGTAGAGGATGCACAGGAGAACCTGGAATCCTCCGGATTCAAGGTGATCGTCGAACAGGTGGATTCGGTCGAGCCGAAGGGTCAGGTGCTCTCCGCGACGAACGAGGGAGAAAAGCTGCCCAAGGGCAGCGAGATCACACTAGAGGTATCCCTGGGCAACCAGTTCGAGATGCCTTCCCTGCAAGGTAAGAAGTACGGCGATGTATTCCGCGCACTGCAGGCCGCCGGTTGGCGCGGCACCCCGGAGCAGCTGCACCGAGAGAATAAGAACACTCCGGATCTGGCGCGTGTTGATGAGGTCGCGCAGCAATCAATCCACAGTGGTGAGGTCATCAAGCGTGACGCAGACATCACCGTCACGGTGTATGTCTTTAACCTTCTGCCCTAGCGCTACAGCATTGACGCTTCGGCGCTGATAGCGCCAGTTACTTCTAGCTGCTCCTGAACCAGTCGGTTAACTAGTTCAGCCGGTATCACATCGGCTTCCGCACCCGGCCCACGTCGCCCTGCCTCGTTCAACCAATTGGCAAGCATCAGGTGGCCGTATTGCGTCATCACGGACTCGGGGTGGAACTGCACAGAATGGATTGGCAGCTTCCGGTGTCGCATCGCCATGATCATCCCGGAATCGGAAGTGGCCGTGACCTGTAGTTCTTCCGGTACCGTCGCGGGATCGACTGTCAGGGAGTGGTAACGAGTCACGCGGAACGGGCTCGGCACCCCGGCCAGTACACCGGTGCCGTCGTGGGTGACCGGAGAGGTCTTGCCATGGAAGAGCTCATCTGCACGCACCACTTCTGCGCCGAAGTGCATACCGATCGCCTGGTGTCCAAGGCAGACGCCAAGCAGCGGAATCTGCTTTTCAACGGCGATCTTCAGCACATCCAACATGCGCCCCGCGGTGCTCGGCTCGCCTGGGCCAGGAGAGAGCAGGATCGCATCAAACTCCTGCAACATCGCAGCCAGGCCATCGGCATTGGTCTCGTTATCGGCTCCTGCGTCCGCAAGTTCGGGGGCGTCATTGCGCAGAACTACACAGTCGTTTCCGCTAAACCCCAGCTGTCCGATGTATTGCACGAGGTTGTATACGAAACTGTCGTAGTTATCGATCACGAGAATGCGCATAACAAAGAGTCTAGCGTGCAGCGTGCATAGCATTGCCGGGGTGTGCTGCTAATATCGTTGGGTACATATTTTGCCCATGGGCGCTCGGTACCTCGCCTACCGTCCGCTTCGCAGTCAATCCCTTTGAGGTTTTTGAACAATGCCAAAGTCCAAGGTTAATTCCGCGGAGGAGAACTACTCCAGTTCCTCCTCCGCGGATCGTCGCACGCCCGTGAAGCTGAACTCCAGCGGTACTCCGCGTTGGTACATTGTGCTGATGCTCGGGCTGATGATTCTGGGTCTGGCCTGGCTGGTTGTTAATTACATTGCTGGCCCGCAGATCCCGTTCATGGCTGAGCTCAACGCATGGAACTACCTGATCGGCTTCGCCCTGTTGATCGTCGGTCTGTTAATGACTATGGGATGGAAGTAGCTAGCTCTAGTAGTGCCACCCCAGGCCGCTCCATATCGTAAAGGCCAAAATGACCGTCGCGGCTGTTGCTGCGATGGTCTTTCTTTTTGTGGACGCCCTTTCGCCCCCGTTGCTATCCGCTCCAGTGGCACTGGTGGCAAGTGCAATGATGGTGCCTCCAGCGAGCCCACCGATATGCCCCCACACTGAAACATTGGTGAGCATAAAGGAGTATCCGAGGTTCACCAGGAGTAAGGTGATGGGACCGCGCAGGTCCCGTTGCTTAACCCGGGATAGTGAAATAAGCATGGCAAAAAGCCCATAACCTACGGTAGAGGCTCCGCCGACAGGGACTTCCGGCTGAAAGTACATGCAGGCCAAGGCTCCACTGGCAGCGCTGGCGACGATGAGGCTAAGCATGACAACCGCCCCATAGGACCGTTCGACCTCGCGGCCAATCAGGAAAATCAGCAGCATGTTGAAACCCAGGTGTACTGGACTCAAGTGCACTAGCGCGGCCGTGAGGATTCGCCACCATTCACCGTAGAGGGTGACATTGGCGGCGTTGAAGATCATCTTCAGTCCGAGATTCTCGGCTCCGGAACCTAGTGTCGAGCGTCCTTCGAGGGGGCTGACAATGTTGCCGGATTGAAAAACCGTCACCACGAAAACAAGGCAGCAGGCTGCGATGAAGACGTTGGTGACGGAATACCGCCGATAGGGCCGGCGGATAGTGACTTCTTGGACGGGCAAGAAGTTTTTACTCCTGGATCTCTACCGACTCAATGACGACATCGTCGTTCGGGCGATCCATACGATCGGTGGCCACGCGGGAAATCTTGGCGACGACCTTCTGGGACTCCTTGTCTGTAACCTCACCGAAGATGGTGTGGCGGTTGTTTCTTCCTCTTTTTCCCACCTTCCGCCTCCCGCGGGGGGCCTCGTGGCGGCTTTCGTGGGGCGCGGCGTGCTAGCAAAA
>ERZ1031373.154-NODE-154-length-11757-cov-10.531362_pt1 | contig 11757 bp, 9 predicted proteins | sample MGYA00516733_ERZ1031373 | MGnify/ENA primary metagenome ERZ1031373 (study PRJEB33718, sample SAMN03159865) | human skin metagenome | collected 2014-02-25 | study: EMG produced TPA metagenomics assembly of the PRJNA266117 data set (Human skin bacterial metagenome...
TCCTGGCGGTGGTGTTCGTCATTCAGACTGTTGCTGAGCTGTTCATGAACCCGATCGGTCTGTCGACCGCGACCAAGCTAGCCCCGAAAAAGTTCGCATCCCAGAACATGACCCTGTGGCTGCTCGCCTCAGCCTGTGGCCAGGGCCTCGCCTCGGTGACGATCGAGCGCACCAAGAACCTTGGTGATGTGGTGTTCTACTACAGCCTAGGTATCGTGACGATCCTTGTAGCGGTGGTGCTCTTCGTGATCGCCCCATGGACCCAGGCGAAGATGAAGGATGTCGACTCCGTTGCCGAGGAGGGTGACGCCTGACCTCGCTCCCAACCCATTGCGAGGTCCGTCCCGTCTGGGGCGGGCCTCGTGCCTTGTCGGGGGGTTTACGCGTGGTGTGGTAATCCGGTTTCTGGTGGCGACGGCTGCCACCCCTCGTGGCAAGACATGCCGTTGCGTGCCGATATGCCATACGAAGCTTGGCCTAGTGCGAAAAGCTCGCTGGAACCCTAGAAGAGGCAGGGGCGGCAGGTTACCGTGATCGGTGTACGCATCGTTTCGACGATGAACCCCATCCTGGGAGCAGATATGACGACGTACCAGTACCTCATTGTCGGTGGCGGGATGGCCGCTGATTCTGCCGCCCGCGGTATCCGCGACATCGACAAGAAAGGGTCGATCGCCATCCTCAGCGCTGACGTCGACGCCCCGTATCCTCGGCCAGCGCTGAGCAAGAAGCTGTGGACCGACCCTGAGTTCACCTGGGACCAGGCCGACCTCGCTACCGTCGGAGACACCGGCGCGGAATTGCGGCTCGGCACTGAGGTGCTCAGCATTGACCGTGACGGCAAGACCGTCCTGACCGCTTCCGGCCAGGTATTCGGCTACCAGAAGTTGCTGCTCGTTACCGGCCTTACCCCGTCGCGCATTGACGACGACGGCGATGCCGTCCTCTACTTTCGGTCTGCTCGGGACTACCAGCAGCTGCGTGCGCTGGCCCAGCCCGGTCACCAGTTCGTGGTCGTCGGCGGCGGATATATCGGTGCCGAGCTTGCTGCGGGCCTCGTCCAGCAGGGCTGCGAGGTCGCCCTCGTCACCCCCGATCCGACGCTGGGTGGTTCGCAATTCCCGGCCCAGATTGCGTCTGAGTACCAGAAGCTTTTCGCCGATGCTGGGGTGCACCTCGTCACTGGGAAGCGCGTCTGTTCGGTGCGCAAACATGAAGTGGCCGAGGTCACCCTCGATGACGGCACTATCCTCCAGGCTGACGATGTTATTGCGGGTTTGGGGGCATCCCCGGTCACCAAACTGGCCGAGGAAGCGGGTCTTACCGTTAATGATGGGGTCATCGTTGATGAGCAGTTGCGCACCAACGATCCGGCCATCTGGGCCGCCGGAGACATCGCCAATTACCCGGACCCGGTGTTGGGCCGCACCCGCGTCGAGCATGTGGACAATGCCACCGCGATGGGCAAGGCGGCCGGCCGCATCATGGCGGGATCAAAAGACTCCTACACCCATACCCCGATGATGTACTCACAAGTCTTTGGGGTGCGCTGGGAGGCAGTCGGCACCCTCGACTCCAGCCTCGCGACCACATCAGTGGAAGCTGGGGATGGGCAGGTCGTCTATTACCTGTCCGACGGCAAGCCTGTCGGTGTGCTGCTGTGGAACCTTCCCGGACGCACCGACAAGGCCGTCACAGTGCTTGCCGATCCGCCTGAGGACCTCTCGACCGCTATCAGCTAACCACTAGGAGGAATCATGGATCTTGGACTCAACGGACGCACTGCGCTCATCACTGGCGCTGATTCGGGTATTGGCTGGCACACCGCGAAACTCCTCCTCGCCGAGGGAGCCAAAGTTGCCATCACCGACCTCGACTCTGACGAACTCACCCAGGCTGCGCAGGCTCTCGACGTCGCTGATGACCGTCTCGTCGCCCTCCCGGCCGACGTCACTGACGCTGACTCTCTGGCGAAGCTGCACCAGCAAGTGAAGGACGCCCTCGGTCCGATTGACATCCTCGTCCAGTCGGCCGGCGTGACCGGGGCCCAGGGTAAGTTCCACGAGATCGATGAGGAGGGCTGGCGTTCCACCCTTGACATTGACCTCATGGGTCCGGTGCGGGTGCTGCGCGAGTTCCTCGATGACTTGCGCACGGGTGGCTGGGGGCGTGTCGTGCTGCTGGCCTCTGAGGACGGCGTCCAGCCCTACGACGACGAGATCCCCTACTGCACTGCCAAGGCCGGAGTATTGGCTCTGGCTAAGGGTTTGTCGCGGACCTATGCCCGTGAAGAACTCCTCGTCAACGCCGTTTCTCCAGCCTTCATCCATACCCCGATGACTGACGCCATGATGAATAAGCGGTCCAAGGAGCTTGGCGTTAGCTTTGACGAGGCCATCGAGTCCTTCCTTGACCAGGAGCGCCCCTATATGGAGCTCAAACGGCGCGGCGAGCCTGAGGAGGTGGCTGCCGTCATCGCTTTCCTATGTTCGGACAAGGCTTCCTTCGTTAACGGATCGAACTACCGCGTCGACTCCGGATCGGTGGCCACTTTTTGAGGTTCGACATTGGTGCCTGTGGGGCCGAGTCACGATGACAGCGGCCCCATCGTGGAGGCTGGCTCAGGCGTCGAGGTTAGAGGCAACCAGGTCGGCAATGGTGTTGACGTCGTCCTCGTTATCGCCGGCGACTGTCACTGGGTCGCCTGCGCTGGCACCGAGGGTCATGATGAGCAGCACGGACTTGGCGTCAATTGGCTCGCCTCCCTCGGCAGCTAGGGTGACGGTTGAACTGAGCTTGGCAGCCTCCTGCGAGATGACGGCGGCGGGGCGGGCGTGGAGTCCGACAGAGGATCCGACCTTAACGGTTTTGCTGGCCATGATGGTGTTCCTTTCGGGGTTGTGGTGTGGAAATTTTACGCGGCAGCCGCGGCCTTGCGCCGAGCTGAGGCTTTGAGAGCGGTTACGAGCAAGGCTGCCACGAGGGTGCCGACGACAATGGCCAGGATGAAGGCCCAGACCCGATCAATGGCAAAGAAGACGAAGATTCCGCCATGGGGAGCTTTAGAAGCGGCCCCCAGAGCCATTGACAGGGCACCGGTGATTGCGCCTCCGACCATCATTGAGGGAATCACTCGTAGCGGATCCGCAGCTGCGAACGGGATAGCGCCCTCGGAGATGAAGGAGGCTCCCAGCAGCCAGGCAGCAGTGCCGTTTTCACGCTCGGCAGGCTGGTAGAGCTTCGGACGCAGGGTCGTCGATAGCGCCATGGCCAGCGGGGGAACCATCCCGGCAGCCATGACGGCGGCCATCACTTTGAGGGATCCGACGTTGGTGACCGCGAGGTTCGTTGTCGCGAAGAGGTAAGCCGCCTTGTTGATGGGGCCGCCCAGGTCAGAGCACATCATGAGTCCCAGGACGATTCCGAGGATGACGGCCGAGGCGCCGCTCATGCCGCCTAGCCAGTTGTTGAGAGCGTTCGTCAAGGCTGCCAGCGGACGTCCCAGTACGACGTACATCAACCCACCGGCGACCAGGGACCCGACGAGCGGGATGATGACGACCGGCATGAGGCCACGCAGCCAGCGCGGCGGGTTGAGACGGGTGAACCAGTAGGCGACGAAACCGCCGAGCAGACCACCGATGATGGCACCGATGAATCCCGCCCCGGTCACCCCAGCGACGGCACCCGCTACGAAACCGGGGGCGATGCCGGGGCGGTCTGCCAGGCCGAAGCCGATATACCCAGCGAGGGCAGGTAGCAAGAAGCCGAAAGCCGCTTGCCCGACGGCGAAAAGGACCGCGCCGATGTAGGTCATGGTGGCTGACCCACCTAGAGCATGGGCGGTTGGCGTTGGCAAGTTGTTGAAGGTGTTGTGCAAGGCAATATCCATGCCGTCCTTGGCAATCTCATACCCGCCGAAGAGGAATCCCAGGGCGATGAGCAGACCACCTGCGGCGACGAACGGAATCATGTAGGACACGCCCGTCATGAGGGCCTGCTGGATGCGCTTGCCCCAGCCAATGTGAGATCCAGCCTGCTCGGGCTCCTGCTGTTCACCATGGCCAGCGGGGACCCGATGGGCGTGTGGGTCTTTGGAGGCGGCGACGGCCTCCGAAATCATCTTCTCAGGCTCGTCGACGGCCCGCTTCACCCCGGACTCAATGACTGGCTTTCCGGCGAAGCGCTCCCGGCCCTTGACACCAACGTCGGTGGCGAAAATGACAGCGTCAGCACCCTCGATGTCGTCGGTGCTGAGAGGCTCGGTGGCGGTGGACCCTTGGGGCTCGACCTTGACGTCAACACCCAGCTTCTTCCCAGCAGCCCTCAAATAGTCGGCTGCCATGTAAGTGTGGGCGATGCCGGTGGGACAGGCCGTAATGGCGACGATGCGGGGCGTATCGGAGGCGGCATTGGTCACCGCGGCGTGCCCAGGAGCGGGGAGGGCCGTTGCAGATGAGGTCGAGGCTTCTTCCTTCGGCTCGACGACCCCACCGATGAGGTCGACGACGGTTTGCGCGTCGGGGGCCTGACGCAACTGCTCGACGAACTCAGGATTGACGAGGGCGCGAGCCAGCTTGGTCAGAAGTTTCATATGGTCCGCGCCGCCGTCTTCGGAGGCCGCGATCATAAAGATGAGGTCGGCCGGGCCGTCAGGTCCATTGAAGTCGACAGCGGGCGATAGCCGGGCGAACCCCAGGGATACCTGAGATACCGCGGCTGAGCGGCAGTGGGGGATGGCGAATCCGCCGGGCATACCGGTCGGGCTTTTGGACTCGCGGTCCAGAGCGTCGTGGGCGAGGCCGTCAGCATCGGCGCGTCCAGCGGCAGCAATGAGTCCGGCGACTGAGGTGATGACCTCGGTTTTGGTCGAGCCGAGGTTGGCGTCAAGAGATACTAATTCCGGGGTAATGAGAGGAGTGCTCATCGGTTCTCCTTACAGGTGGGTGAGGCTGACGTGAATGGCGTCGGCCTGTGACGGGGTCGGCATGGTTGACCCCGGTAGAGCGGCGGCTGCTGTGCCCCACGCCACGGCGGCGCGCAGACAGTTTTCGGGCTGGTCGCCGCGGGTGCGCGCCAGCAGGAATCCGGCCAGGGAGGAGTCTCCGGCGCCAACAGTCGACTTCACCTTGACCGGCTCTGGCCGGGCGTGCCAGGCGTCGTGTTCGGTGATGAGCAGAGCGCCGGTCCCGCCCAAGGTGACGATTACCTCGGCGATGCCGTGCAGACCTCGGGCGGCCACGACAACGTCGTCGAACTGTCCCCTTGTGGCAGCAGACTCGAGAGAGTCGCCGTCAATCCCGCATAGTTGGCCGAGCTCGACGGAGTTCGGCTTGACAAGGTCAGGGGCACAGTCGGGGAGGCGGACCGCCAGCTCTTGGAGGGGTTGATCGGAGGTGTCGACGGCGACTTTGACGCCGATCTCATGGAGGCGGTCGGTCATTGTGGCATACCAATGTGTGGGTACGCCCGGGGGTAAGGATCCTGACAGTACGACCCATTGCGCGCCGGAGGACTTCTCGACGATGGCCTCCTCAACTGCGGTCAGCTCCTCAGGACTGAGGTCGGCTCCGGGCTCATTGATCTTGGTTGTAGTGCCGTCAGGTTCGGTGATGGTGAGGTTGGTTCTCACCGCTGCCGCAACGGGTACAACTTGGTGCGGGATGTCGTCGTGGTTGAGGCCGAGGGTCAGGCGGCCCTTGGCTCCGGCTGGCACCACGGCGCAGGTTTCGATTCCAGCCCCACGAAGGACTCGTGAGATGTTGACCCCCTTACCGGCGGCGACCTCGGTGGAACTGCCGAGTCGGTTCACCTGCCCGCGCCGCAGCGGCCCAGCTATGGGCGCTGTGCGGTCAATGCTCGGGTTGAGCGTGACGGTGACGATCACGTGGACTCCTTCGGCTTTGGCCAACGGTTCCTCGGGCCCGAGAGAACCATCAATGTTGGGATGTGTGACACTCTAGTTCGTAAACACACTAATACGGACATTTGTTGTGTAGGTTTCTCGGAGCGAGGGCTGGCATAGGTGGTCCAAACATCGATGTGGCAATCCGGGTTACGACGTGGGGTACTGCCATGGGCGATGGTTGCTGACGCGATCATCACCCAGATTTCCACACCGCGCGGTGGAGCTTATCGAAGCGGTGTTCGTGGCGTCCGGTGTGATGCTCTCCAGCAGATAAGGGGGCTGTGTCGCTGGTTACCAGAAGCCGATGTCAGGCGATAACGATTTCGACGCCAGCTTTGTGCAGCATGTCGACTTGGTGAGGAGTCACCCCAGAGTCGGTGATGATGACGTCAACGTCGCCCAGCTCTGCGAACCTCATCGTCGATTCCGCACCCATCTTCCGAGAATCGGCGAGAACCACGACGTGATGGGCGCTCGCGACCATTGCTGCCTTAGTTGCGACTTCATCGGCGTCAGGAGTGGATAAGCCGTGCGTCGGGGAAATGCCGTTGGTGCCCATGAAGGCAACGTCGACGCGGAGTCGGGAAATGGCGTCAACGTTACCGACGGTGGCCTGAGTGGTGGGGCGCAGTCGTCCTCCCAGCAGGTGGACGTCACAGTTGCTGTGGGTAGCCACCGTACTGGCGATCGGGGATGAGTTCGTAAAGACGGTGAACCGCCTTGTGGAGGGCATGATCGACGCTAACCGACCGGTTGTCGATCCGGCGTCGAGGATGATCGACCCCTTGTCACTAGGTAGATGGGATAGTGCCGCCCGGGCGATTTGTTCCTTCTGCGTCACTGCCGAGGAGTCTCGGGTGGCGAGGGGCTGGTCGCCCAGCAGGTCGAACTCGATCGGGATAGCGCCACCGTGTACCCGCCGCAGCATTTTCTGATTGCACAACTGGTCGAGGTCACGGCGAATGGTCTCGGGGACAACTCCTAGTGCAGTGGAGGCTTCAGCAACCGATACTCGACCGGTCTCGCGGGCAGTATCGATCAGCCACTTGTGTCTTTCGGCGGGATACACGGGCTCTCCTTGGGAATACCACTCGACGCAACTGCGGATTGCGAAAGGCCTTGTCGGGGCCTGGTGCGAGCGTCTTTGCGACGGCGTGAGCATAACACGGACTCGTCGAGGTGCCGTACCCGGATAGACTGACGGAGTATTCGCGAATCCCAAGGAGTTCAGGAATGAAAATTGCCGTCGTCGCCATGGGCAAGATCGGGCTTCCCCTGGCCGTGCAGTTCGCCGAGAAGGGTCACGACGTCATCGGCGTCGACGTGCAGCAGCGCGTCGTGGACGAGATCAACAAGGGCAATGAGCCTTTTCCCGGTGAGGCCTTTCTTGACGAGAAGTTGAAGAAGCTTGTCCCGGCAGGCAAGCTCACCGCCACCACCGACTACTCCCAGGCCATCCCCGGCGCCGACGCGATAGTTCTCGTCGTCCCGCTCTTCGTTAACGACGAGACCTGGGAACCGGACTTCGGCTGGATGGAAAATGCCACCAAGTCGCTGGCCGAGCACCTCACCCCCGGCACCCTCATCTCCTACGAGACCACCCTGCCGGTCGGCACCACCCGCAATCGCTGGAAGCCCATGATCGAGGAGATCTCTGGTCTGAGTGAAGGCAAAGATTTCCACCTCGTCTTTTCCCCGGAGCGCGTTCTCACTGGTCGCGTCTTCGCTGACCTGCGTCGTTACCCGAAACTCGTCGGCGGCTTGAACGACGAGGGCACTGCCAAGGGCATCGACTTCTACCAGCAAGTTCTCGACTTCGACGACCGTGACGACCTTCCTCGCGCCAACGGCGTCTGGGACATGGGCACCGCTGAGGCCGCTGAGATGGCCAAACTTGCCGAGACCACCTACCGTGACGTCAACATTGGCCTGGCCAATCAGTTCGGCAAGTACGCTGCGGCCAACGGCATCGACGTCTACAAGGTCATTGACGCCTGCAACTCGCAGCCCTACTCCCACATTCACCGTCCCGGCATTGCCGTCGGAGGTCATTGCATCCCCGTCTACCCGCGCCTCTACCTATGGACCGACCCGGACGCCACCATCGTCCGCACTGCCCGCGAGGCCAACATGACGATGCCCCAGTACTGCGTCGACCAGGCCGCCTCGGTGCTCGGTGATCTGTCCGGTAAAAAGATTGTCGTCCTTGGCGCTTCCTATCGGGGCAAGGTCAAGGAAACTGCTTTCTCCGGGGTTTTCCCGACTGTTGACATCCTCGCCAAGGCTGGCGCTGACGTCAGCGTCCACGACCCGATGTTCACCGACGAGGAGCTCGGCAAGTTCGGCTTTAAGGCCTACCACATCGGCGATCCGGTTGACGGCGCTCTACTGCAGGCCGACCATCCCGAGTACGCCGAACTGACCCCGGCGGACCTGCCGGGTATCAAGGTGCTCGTCGACGGTCGTCACGTCGTCGATCCAGCCGTATGGGGAGACGTCGAGGTCATCGTCGTTGGTGACGGGGAGGCCTGAGTACTCCGGCAGCTTCCTCGACAAGATCGTCGAGGGGCTGTTGGTGCTGTTGCCTCCGGCAGCCCTCCTGGGGCCCTGGGCCGGCAGTGGAAGAGTGTTCGGCTACCGCATCTTGGTGGTGTTGCTAGTCGGGTGCGCAGTGACGGGATGGATTTATCCCATCTGGGTGCGACGATTCAGTCGCGCAGCTTGCGCCATCGTGGTCGTTGCGGTGGCGTGGGCCGTAACCGGTGTGGTAGGTGCTATGAGGCTGGGCCCGCGTCGGGACCTTTCGAGTCTGATGGGGGCCGGTCTTGCCCTGGCGGGGGCATGGTCAGTGGCGAGACTTATCTCGGATAGGCACATACGTCGTGAGCGTGCCTTACGCGATGTTGCGATCGGTTGGGCGGTCGCAGTCTGGGTGGGGGCACCGCTGGCCGTCTGGGAAATCCTTACCGCGCGACACTTGGGCACTTACGCCGACGGGGCATGGCGGAACCATCCAGGGCTTTATCGCCAGCCGGCGACGTGGCTCACCAACCCCAACCTTTACGCGGTTTTCCTGGCTGTAGGCTCCGTGTGGGTCGGTGTGGTTGGCGTGCGAAGCGCTACTCGGTGGGTGCGGATAGCTGCCATAGCCACGGCGGTGACCGGTTTAGGGCTGTTACTAGCGACGGACAGTCGCATAGTCTACGCGGCGCTGTTATTGGCCGTTATGGTGCGGTTGTGGGCGGTTCGACGGTGGCGCTGGGTGCTTCCCGGGGTGGTCATGGCCGTCGTCGTGGTAATCGTGGTGACGCACCTGCACCAAGCCGGGTTGGTATGGCACAGGTTCATCGGTGTACTGATTCACCACAACGATGAGGGCCCATCATCCTTCGCGGTGAGGACTACTTTGTTGGCTTGGGGTCTTGCGCTCGTGATGGAGTACCCCCTGCTTGGAGCGGGTCCGGGAGGATATCGGGCTAACATCCTCGCTGCGCCAAAGCGATGGTTTCCGCATGGCAAGTCCGATCCCCATAACGGGATCCTGGAGATTGCCTCCCAATACGGTTTGGTCGTTACCGCCCTAGTGGCAGTGTGTTGGTGTCTGGCCATTGGTCGATGTTGGCGGTCACGACGATGGTGGGGGGCTGCTCTCATCACTGCAATGCCGGTGCTCTCACTTGCCAACAGCACCTACTTGGTTCAGTCGGTGAACCAACTCGGGTGGCTGGTATGTGTTTTGGCGGCGAGTTCGTCCCGTCAGGAAACGCCGCAATGACGAGGTGACTGAATTCCACCGCATGTCGTGTCTGGACGTATGTAGGTCACGGTAGTGTGGGACCGCCGGTGCCTTAAAGGAGAGCGGGCATCGGCGTTGCAGTACGAGAGGGGAAGGTGTGCGGATACTTATTGTCGGTGCGGCATCGTCCATCCACACCGTTCGATGGGTCAATGGACTGGTCAAGCGAGGTCACGAGGTTCACCTGGCATCAGTCCATCCGGTGGGCCGTCACTCCATTGATTCCCGAGTCCGGATCCATCTGGCCCCACACGGTGGGAAGGCAAAATACGTCGTCAATGCCGGCTGGCTGCGATCAGTGGCGGCTGGGGTGCAACCTGACATCGTCAACGTCCACTATGCGACCGGTTATGGTCTGCTCGCTCGTCTTGCCCATATTGACGCCCCGACGCTGCTGTCGGTGTGGGGAAGTGACGTTTACGATTCCCCCCGGGCAAATCCCCTCATGCGTCACATGGTCCGATCCAACTTGGTCTCAGCTACTCGGATCGCATCGACAAGCCACTGCATGGCGCGTGTCACGCGTGACTTGGTGAACAAACCCATATCCATTACCCCCTTCGGCGTTGATACGGAAATACTCACGCCCCCTGACAGGCGGCGTGATGCGAACGACGGTGACGGGGTGGTGTGCATCGGGACTATCAAGGCTCTCCACTCCAAATATGGGATCGGTGAACTCATCCGTGCCTTCAGTCGGGTCCATGATGAGCGGCCTAATACCGTCCTTCATATCTGGGGCGGCGGCCCAGACGAGAATCCCCTCAAGGTCTTGGCTCGCCGTCTTGTCCCGGACGGTTCGGTGGAGTTTCGCGGTGCCATTGATCATTCTGAGGTCAGAGATGCCTTGGGTAGTTTGGACATCTTTGCCGCCCTATCGACCCTGGATTCGGAGTCTTTCGGAGTGGCGATCATCGAGGCGGGAGCCTGTGGACTGCCAGCGGTCGTCAGCGATGCGGATGGTCCGGCAGAGGTCGTCGAGGATGGTGTTACCGGCTTGATCGTCCCCCGTGGTGACGTTATTGCCAGCGCTACTGCCTTGATGCAGCTGGTTGATGACGTTGAGTTGCGTCGGCGTATGGGTGGGGCTGGTCGCCACCACGTCGTCGAGACGTATTCGTGGGAGCGTAGCCTCGATCTCATGGAGCTGGCGTATCGGGACACCATCGATGATGCAGCGCGCCAGCATTGTTCAGGTCGTCACGGTGGGTAGTGGAAGGTAGAGTGCCAGCATTGCGCCCAGTTCCCGATTCGGGCGCTGCCATGTGGCCTCGGGGAGAGGCTGACTATCTCATCGAGAGGATTGCGTCGTGCGCGTCGTGAGTATCGTCGGGGCTCGTCCCCAATTCGTGAAATTGGCCCCGGTGGCTAAGGCTTTCGCGGCCGAGGGGATTGACCACAAGATCATCCATACCGGGCAGCATTACGACGTCAACATGTCGGATTCCTTCTTCGTCGAGCTCGGGATCCCGAACCCGGACCTGCATCTTGGTGTAGGAGGCGGCTCCCACGGCGTCATGACCGGTCGGATGCTCGAGCAGCTTGATCCGGTGCTTGAGGACATGGACCCAGACTGGGTGCTCGTTTACGGCGACACAAATTCGACCATTGCCGGCACCCTCTCGGCGGTCAAGATGCACCTGCCGGTGGCCCACCTGGAAGCCGGGCTGCGTTCCTTCAACCGTCGCATGCCCGAGGAGCACAACCGAGTTCTCACCGACCACGCCGCAGACCTGTGCCTGGCCCCGACCGAGGTAGCCATGGGACATCTGGCCGATGAGGGGCTGGCCTCCCGTGCAGTTCTTGTCGGAGACGTCATGACCGACGTGTGCCTGCAGGTGCGCGATTCCGTCCTCGCCAACCCGCGCCCGGTACCCGGTGTTGAGGTGGGTGAGGAGTACGTTATGGCGACGATCCACCGTGCCGACAACACTGACGACCCCAAGCGTCTGGCCCACATTCTTGACGCCCTCGGCAGCCTAGATCGCAAGGTCATCCTGCCGGTACACCCGCGCCTGCGCGCCCGCGCCGAGTCCGACGGCTTTACTGTCGC
>ERZ1031373.167-NODE-167-length-11150-cov-6.240379_pt1 | contig 11150 bp, 9 predicted proteins | sample MGYA00516733_ERZ1031373 | MGnify/ENA primary metagenome ERZ1031373 (study PRJEB33718, sample SAMN03159865) | human skin metagenome | collected 2014-02-25 | study: EMG produced TPA metagenomics assembly of the PRJNA266117 data set (Human skin bacterial metagenome...
CGTAGCGTCTCGTGGGCTCGGAGATGTGTATAAGAGACAGATTGTAAGCAATGACGAGAAACTGGATGAAGATCTGGAGTTCCTGCTCGGTGGAGCCGGCCCCATCGCCTCGCCTTTCGATGCCTATCTCAATGCCCGTGGTTTGAAAACCTTGGGTGTGCGCATGGATCGTCACTGTTCTAATGCACAGGCCATTGCGGAGTACCTCGACGAACGCGCGGAGATAGCGACCGTTTTGTACCCTGGCCTGCCACAGCATCCGGGCCATGAGGTGGCCAAGCGCCAGTCCACGGGTAAGGGATTCGGCGGAATGATCTCCGTTCGTTTCCACTCGGAGGAGGCAGCGTTGAAGTTCTGCCAGTCCACCAAGTTGATCTGCCTGGCTGAGTCGCTGGGCGGAGTGGAATCTCTGTTGGAACACCCGGCGACTATGACTCACCAATCGGTGGCAGGGTCGCAGCTGGAGGTTCCCCGCGACCTGGTTCGCATCTCCATCGGTATTGAAGATCTAGAGGATCTGCTCGCAGATATCGCACAGGCTCTGGAGCAGCTCTAAACTATTGGACTTATGAGGATCTTTTCTTCTTCCAAGTCCCTAACCGCACTAGCCACCGCAAGCACCATCACCCTTGGCGCGGTCAGCGTCGTCGGCGCTGCCCCGGCGCAAGCGATCGCACCGTCGGAGGGTAGGGGTTCCAGCACCGCCCCGATTACTCAGCCGGTCGACCCAGATCACAACCCTACAAACCCACAGGCAACCAACGAAGGTTCGTTGGCCAGCAGTGTGGAGTCGGCGAACCCGGGCGCAGAATGGCTGCTGAAGACCTTCCCCCTGGGTAGCACTGACCCGGCAGGTTCTTTGGGCAAAGAAGCGCCGCCGATCGCAGGCATCCTAGCCTGGGTCGGCGGCATCGTTGGCGCAGTTGCGCTGGGTGCTGCAGCGGTTGGCGGCTACCAGTACGCCGTGCAGCAGGGCTGGATCAAGCCACTCTAAGAAGTCTTTCTACTTCTTGTACCCCAGCTGCTCCATCAGCTGCTCGGCTTCTTCGGTGTCGCCACCGAAGAGTTCAGACTCCATGGTGATGTGCTTGTCCTTATTGATGACAAAGACATAAATCTTGGCGGTTTCTTCGATGTAACCCGCGAATGCGTTCGGGTCATCGTTGATAATTGTCGCATTGTGGTCTTTGAGATCCTTTGCCTGCTGATTGGCGTACTCCGTGTCATCAACGAAGTCCACCGACCAATAAGCCCAAGGGCTGTCCTTTACGCCCTTACACTTCGAGCCCTTAACCTCGCGGTTGGACTTGGAGCTGTAGTCGTAGCGCAGGTTGAAAGTGCCAGTCTCGCACTTGTTGATCAGGTCGTTGATCTTTGTAGGCATTGCGCCCTTGTACGGCTCGGTGAGAGAATCGTCCGGGCCACCAATGTCGCCGCGTTGTGCCACAGTCGACGTAGCGGCACTGGAGCTGCTTGACGAGCTACTGGAAGAACTGCTGGTCTCCTCGGCGCCGTTTTCCTCAGAACTTGTCTCCGAACCCGGATCTTCCTCAGCGGTTGTGGTCTCGGATTCCTGTGCGCTGGTGTTTTCATCGCTTGAACCGTCATCCTTGGTCACGAAGAAGTAGCCACCTACTGCTAGGCCGATGACAAGGACGAGCGCAGCGATGATGCCAACGACCTTTCCGCCGCCTCCGCCGCCACTCGGAGCCTGGCCATAGGCGGTGTGCTGATTACCGGCAAAAGGATTCTGCCCCGGCTGGCCGGAAAAGCCGGGCGCAGCTTGGTTGCCTTGGTTGCCCGGGGTGCCTTGTGAGCCGTAACCGTTCTGAGAAACGGGCTGTCCGTAGTTGCCGGGTTGGCCTGGCTGTTGGCTCTGTGGCTGTGCTTGGTTTTGGTTCCACTGGGTCGTCTCATTCGACGCGTTGGAACCGTTGCCGAAGGGGTTAAAGTCGCCATTATTCTCACCCGGATTGGGGGTGTTACCGAAAGGGTTATTGTTCGTCATGTGGGGTAAATCCTTTAGACCTCATAGAAACGTATCAACCTTGTGGTCGCGCCTTTTTCAGCGCGTTCAGTAGTCGAATGCGTTTGGCTGCGTGCGATGTTCCGCGCTGGCGAACATCAGAGAGATAGGGGTAAACAACGGGGGTACGCGGAAGCGTTAGTTCTTCTTGTAGCCCAGTTCCGTCAGGACCTTTTCCAAATCGTCCTTCTTCTTCAGGGGCATCTTGGTCTCCATGACGATTCCCTTGTCCTTGTTGATGACGAAGACAATCGGCGTGATATCGGTTTCCAAGTATCCCGCGAAGTTATTCGGGTCATCGGACCAGATTTGCGCATCATGGTTTTTGAGGTAGTCGATCTCATTCTTTGCGAACTTGGGATCGTTGACGAAGTCGACGAGCTTGAATTCCCAAGCGGTGTACCAAACGCCGTTGCACCGCATTCCGTCGACCTTGCGGTTGTTCTCTCGTGCAAGCTCAAAGCTTCCGGATTTGCAGTCTTGAACCATGTCCTTCATCTTCGCGGGCATCGCATCGGCGTACTTCTTCAGCATCGAATCATCCGGCCCGCCGATATCGCCACGCTTTGCCGGTTCTTTTGTGGAAGACGTCGAGGACTCAGAAGACTCAAAGGAAGACGACTCACTGCTGGACTCGGAAGAGCTGGAGGACGTCTCCTCGCCGGTGTCTTCTGACGAACTGGAGGTTTCAGACTTCGCGGTGTTTGAGTCGTCGCCACCATCGTCCTTATTCAGGAAGAAGTAGCCACCGATGACGAGACCGATGACGAGAAGTGCGGCGACGATGATGCCGATGATCTTGCCGCTGTTCCCATTGCCGCCGTTTCCACCGGAGTTATTTGGCTGGCCATAAGCGCCATAGGGCTGAGAGTTGAAAGGATTCTGAGCCTGCTGACCTGGCTGACCCTGTTGGCCATAGTTTGGCTGACCATATGACTGTTGGCCCGGCTGACCCTGTTGCCCATAACCCTGCTGGCCGTAGCCTTGCTGACCATACGGCTGCTGGCCTTGGTTCTGTGCTCCCGGGTACTGCTGTCCACCCTGAGGCTGCTGACCAAATGGGTTCTGGTTTGAGTTTTGGCCAGGGTTGTTCTGGGGGTTGTTGCCGGGATCCGGGAAGCCCCCGCCATTGTAATTGTTAGACATGGCAGATCCTTAGGGTTAATTAAACGCTACTTATTACCCAAGAGGTTAATGCATAGGTTAGAAACCCGCATTGCGTTGGATGAATCCCTAACACCCGTTATGGAATAACGCTTTCCCGGACTTTTCTAGCAGCTACATTGGAGCCTATGACCACTAACAATGCAGCATCCACGATCACCCCACCGTCTCACACTCGCATCGCTGTCGTGACCGGAGCCAGCGCAGGAATCGGCGAAGCTACTGCGAAGCTTTTAGCTGCAGATGGTTGGTACGTCATTCTGGCGGCTCGTCGCCTAGAAAAGCTCGAGGAAGTTGCGCAAGACATCGCTCAGGAGGGCGGCAAGGCAACGCCTCTTGCGCTCGATGTGACGGATAAGGTGTCAATAGATAATTTCACCGCCGCCCTGGCTGAGCTGACGGGCTCCAAGCTGGATCTGCTGGTCAACAACGCGGGTGGCGCTCGCGGACTAGATCCGGTTCTCGAAGCTGACCCGGCGGATTGGCGCTGGATGTTTGAGGCGAATGTGATGGGCACGCTGGAGGTTACCCGTGCGCTTTTCGATCAGTTGAAAGTCGCAGAGGCGCCGCAGGTGGTCAATGTTGTTTCCGTTGCAGGTCGCGGCGCATACCGTGGCGGCGCGGGCTACAATGCCGCCAAGTTCGGACAAACTGCATTGACCGACGTAATGCGCATGGAGTTCGCCGAAACGGGTGTGCGTGTGTGTCAGGTCGATCCGGGGCGGGTTGCCACGGACTACAGCCTGAATCGTTTTAAGGGAGACGCCGAGCGAGCCGCAGAGGTATACGCCGACAAACTAAACTTGCAGGCCGAAGACATCGGCGAGGCTATTCGTTGGATTGCGGATCGTCCCCGCCACATGGACGTCGAATCGATTATGATCCGCCCGCTCGACCAGGTGTAAGCCCGGCTCGCACCGGGTTAAACGTCCTTACTGAAAAGTGACGGCAGTGCCGGTTGCGCTGACCATCACCATGCCACCCTGCCCCAGGGTTTCGTAGTCCACATCCACACCGACGATGCCGTGCGCGCCCATCTCCAGGGCGCGATCCACCATTTCCTTCAACGCGGTCTCGCGAGCCTGCAGGATCTCGCCCTCGTAGCTGGAGGAACGGCCACCGGTGAGGTTGCGGAAGCCCGCGCCGATGTCCTTGAACATGTTGATGCCGGCAACGGTCTCGCCCGAGACGATGCGCAGGTACTGGGCGATGCGGTGCCCCTCGACGGAGTTAGTGGTGGTGACGATCATGGTGTGTTGACCTTTCTGCGATTCTCTCTTAGTGGCTCTGTCCTCGTGACGCCCACATTTCCGCGGGCGCGCCTATGCCACCGACTATAGAGGACTGTGGTGGCGTTACGCTCTCAAAAACGTCACTTGGTGGTGGGGTGCTTTGTGAAGTACTCGTACAGACCTGGTGAAACCGGGCTCATAAGATCGAGGCGCATATTCACAATGGGCATAGTTTTTTTGGCTGTTGGAATAGTCGTCTCCACGGCATCACGCGAGTGGGCTTGTCCGAGGTAGTGGAAGCCGTTTCCCTCTGCGTCATCCTTTTTCACAAATACCTCCAGGGTGTAGTCCCCGGAAACGATGCGCGCTTCTATTTTGCTATTTAGGCGCCGGTTGGACTTCGTAAACCAGCTGATTGCCGATGGGCTGTCGAATTTATCTTCGTATTTTGTGGAATCTGAGATGTCATCTGCCTTGTGGTAGGTGATGAAAATCGGGCAGGTTTTGGTGACTTCATTAGCGGAGTAGCCATACATGGTGGAGTATTGGTTGGTTTCCCAATTCAACATGCGACATACATCTTTGCGAGAATACTGCTTACCGGAAATCAGGTTGCCCTGGGACTTGTAGTGCTCGCGGTTAGAGCGGAGACCAGTTTCGATTACGTCGTCCACATGGCGCGCGAAAAGTGGCGAGGAGTCATAGCATTCGCGAAGTTTCGAGCTGATGGTGAAACAATCGTTGTCGAAATTGGCTAGGGGAAGTTTGCCGTATTTGGCCCTTTCGCTGCTAGTGAAGAAGCTTAGGTCCAGAATCCTGCTTACTGATTGCAAGGCTATAGAATCCAGCCCTTGTGCTTTCTGCTGTGGGCTGTAACCCCCTAGAAGAGCTCGGAATTCTTCCACGGAGACGCAATCCTTTTTGAGCAGCTGTCTTATGAGCAACAGCTCATGAGGTCGGAGGCCGTTAAGTAGTTCCTTGTCAAGGAAAGTTAGAAAGGCATTCTCGTCTGCAGTAGGGAGTTGGGTTTCCTTTTTCACGCGGACCAAAAATTCCCAATAATTATTGGACCTCGAGGTCGCGATAATTGTGGGCTGAACGGTATCGTGCAATGCAAAATCGATACGCCAAGGTTGACGTCCTAAGCGGAACGCCAGGTCGGAGAATGATTGCTTCAGCTGGGGGAGTGTGTCAAGGGTGGTTTGGGCAAGGCTTTCCAAGATTCGTTGTTCAGAGATCTTGTCGAAGCTAATGCTGCTAATTCCTGCGATTGATCCTGCTTCGTCGGCATCGCGTATCCGCTTGCGGATGAGGTCCTTGCTGAGGGAACTATCGCCAAAAAGAGCGATGGGGACAAGGAAATTGTTTTTGTAGTTACCGATGAAGTCGATGACCCGGAGATGATCCTTGCCAACCGCTTTGCGCAAGCCACGGCCGAGTTGTTGCGTAAAAACAATGGCAGATTCGGTGTTGCGGAGCATGACCACTTGGTTCACGGAGGGGATGTCGATCCCCTCGTTGAATATATCGACAGTCAGTACGTAATCCAGATCACCCGATTCGAGTTCTTCGATAACGGCATTGCGTGTTTGCGCTGAATCACTACCGGTAAGCGCCTTGGTACGAAGGCGATGGCCGAAAATCGTTTCTCTGTTGAGAAGGGTAGAGAGTTCTATCGCTTCCTTTCGAGACGAGCAGAACATGAGCCCCGTTACTTTGTCCGCCCGTCCGTAGGTGGTCAGCATGTCGCAGAGGTACTTCACTCGGTCTGTCGACAGGAGCTGAGAAAGAGAGCTAGTCTCCTCGATGGATTTCCCTTGTTCATCGACATAATCTGTAACGCCGTAATAGCTGAACGGCGCAAGCATCTTTGATTCTAGGGCCTTTTGAAGCCGAATTTCGTAGGCCACGTTGTAATCAAAAAGTTCGAAGACATTAAAGCCGTCGGTACGTTCCGGCGTTGCTGTCAGACCCAGGAGGAAACCGGGTTGAAAGTGCTCCAGAATGCGCAAGTAGCTTTCAGCGCCTGCACGGTGGACTTCGTCGACGATGATGAAATCAAAGTCCGAGGGGTCGAAGTCCTGCAGATTCCTTTCACGCGAGAGTGATTGAACACTGGCAAAAACGTACTTACGGTCTTGTTGCCTCACGGAACCAACGTATTTACCGAAATCCTCTGCCGGGGCTTCGAGGACCTTTTGGAATTCCAGGATTGCCTTGTCCAGAATCTGCTCGCGGTGGACAATAAACAGCATTCTTTCCGGCTTGGCTTCGCGAACACTGAGTGCGGCGAGGATCGTCTTACCCGTGCCGGTTGCCGAGATCACGATGGCGCGACGGGCATTGGATTCTCGGATCTGTTTGATTCTCCCCAGCGCCTCTGACTGCATTGCATTGGGTTGAATCCGGCCAACGGGGATGACCTCGTCCTTTTCTCCAAGGATTAGCCTCCGTTGAGGAACTGGCTTCCAAGATTTCTCGTAATCTTTAATCCACTGAGCAGTCAGCGGAACAGAGCGTTCTTCCAACCGAGTGATGGCATCGCGAACCTGAAGTGCAATGTCGCCGTCTGGCATAGCCGAGAAACGAAGGTTCCATTCCGAGTTGCTAATCAGTGCGCTGCGCGTGAGATTGGAGCTGCCGATAATGGCAGTTGTGCCGTCGGTATGCTCAAAGACATACCCCTTACTGTGAAAGGCATCGACCGAATCATTAAGAACTCTCACCTCGACATTTGTGAGCTGCAGTAGTTCCTTAAAGACCGCAGGTTCGTTGAACTGCAAATAGGTCGAGGTAATGATTCGGCCACGACCTTCGAAATCTAGAAGATCTTGCTTTAGCAACGCCAAAGCAGAAGAGGTGACGAAAGCGATTGAGAAGTCGAAGCTCTGGGCGCGCTTAAGCTCATGCTTGATCGCACGCAGCATATCGTTGTCCGGGGTATTTGAGATCAGCTTTGGGTTGAATACTCGATCAGATTCCAATTGCCGATTTAGGTACCCGAAAGCTGTATCTAGCCCCACGCCAGTGCTGAAAACCGACATATAGTCACATCCCCTCAGCCTGGCTCTTAGCCGAGCTGGTGAACGATCTTCTGGACGGCAGGAATGTCAGCTGGCGCCCAATCCAGGTCGAGGAGATTATCGACCGCTACCCACCGAATCTCCTTGTGCTCCGTGATCTGCGGATCAGCACCATTTAGAGTGCAAAAGTAGGTACTGAGGATAACGGTTCCAAAGTCGTATTCATGCTCTGTCGTTTCGACGTGTTCTCCTACGACTGCATCGCAGAGTAGTTCTTCCTTAAGTTCTCTTCGGAGCGCTTCGACTGGGGTTTCGTTCTGCTCAATTTTTCCGCCAGGGAATTCCCACATGAGGGGAAGCGACATCGACGCGCTACGTTGGGCTGCCAGAACCTTGCCATCGCGAACCAAAACGGCTCCGACTACATTGATTCTCTTCAAGTCATGACCTCCCGAACTGCACATTTTTTCCGTAGCCTATCAGGCATTCTAATTCCCTGCCGCTCCGAAGTCCTCAGTCCCACTATCCCGCTAGCCTGGGGGCATGGTCACAGTGATTACCAGCTCAGAATCCACCGCCGAGAGGGTCCATCCATTGCAAAAAGAGGATCTCCCGGAAGACCTCGTTGCGGTAGTCCGCGCAGCGAAATATGTAGAAGTATTCACCGGTGCGGGCATGTCCGCCGACTCTGGGCTGGATACCTTCCGCGATGCGCAGACTGGCATTTGGTCACACGTTGACCCACAGGCAATGGCCAGTTTGGATGCCTGGGCAAAAGATCCCGGGCCCATGCTTGCCTGGTACCTCTGGCGGGCGGTGCTTTGCCGCCGCGCCGACGCAAATGCGGGGCACCGAGCGATAGGTCAGTGGGCGGAACGAGGGGGCATCACCGTACACGTAACCACCCAGAACATCGATGACCTGCACGAGCGTGGCGGCAGTAAGAATGTGGCGCACTTACATGGGAGCTTGTTTCGCTATCGCTGCAGCATTTGTAGCAAGCCCGCGCGGATGCCGGAGCTGCCCACAGAACAGATTGAGCGCGCAACACCCCCGACGTGCACGCTGTGCGGAAATCCGGTGCGCCCAGGCGTGGTGTGGTTCGGCGAGCCACTACCGCACCGGGAATGGGAAGCCGCGGAAGAGGCCATGCGGATGGCGGATTTGGTGGTGATTATCGGAACGTCCGGAGTGGTGTGGCCGGCTGCGGGGCTCCCCAGTATCGCGGCTCAGCGTGGCACCCCAATAGTGGAGATCTCTCCTGCGCGCACCGACCTGACGGATATGTGTACGTGGTCGGTGCGCACTACCGCGGCGAATGGGGCACCATTGCTGGCGCAGGCAGCCGAAGAAGCTAGAGGATCCGGCGACTAGCCCCGCTGAACCTCAGCTAGTTCTGCTGGTTCTGCGGGTTCGGCGGCTGGGGCTGCTTGGGCATGAGCCCAACATTCATCGGGGGGATCTTGTGGTTCGGGTCAAACATCTGCGCTTCCATCTCCGGGGCGAGGGTCTCGGCGAAGATGTTGTTGAAGTGGTGCGCATCGCGGTAGACCGCCATGTTGCCGATGATGGACGGGCACCAATCCTCGCGGCAGATCGCGGCCGTCAGATCCATGAGGGTCACGTCCATACCCTTGTACGCCTCGATGGAGGGATCCACAGGCAGCAGGGAATCCCAGACGCTCTGGCCGCACTCGGCGTTGATGGCCAGCACCTCGTCGAAGTTCGGGCGGCCGGGGTTGGCCAGGCCGGGGAAGTCCTCATTCTCCGCAACCTCGCCTTGCTTGCCTTCCATCATCTCGGCAACGCAGGCGCGCATGTCGCGAGGTGCACCCTTGTCAGTGGTCTGCCACGGGTTATCGCGCATCAGCCAGCTGTGGATGCCCTGATCCGTGAAGCTCTGCACTAGGTCTTTGTACTCCTGTGGCACCTGCTCCGGGCCAGCGCCGCCGATCGAAGTTGGGCGCGTACCGGTCATGAAGATGCCCTCTGTCGGCGGATTCTCCTTGATGTAGTCCACGACCTTCTCCGACCAACTGATGCAGGAGGGGTACTCTTCGCCATTGACGCGCGTGATCTTGGCGTTTACCGGGCAGCCCATCTTCAGCAGCGGGATCATCTTCACGTGCCGGTTGCGGCCCACGATGTCCAGCGCCGGAATGTAGTGCTCGGAGTGCGAACCACCGATGACGTAGATCGTCTTATCGGAGTGAATATCGCCATAGGCGCACTCTTCATCGGAGCGGTTGTAGTTCTTCTTCAGAATCAGCGCATCGCTATCGAAGCCGATCTGGCACCCATCCGGTTGAGTCTGCGGCAGGAGGGAGTGGAAGTCCTCTAGCGGCGGAACCAGCGGCATGTTCTCCGGTACGGGGGCGTTCACCAGGAAGCTTGCCGCGCCTGGGTAGATGGCCTTGTCCTTGGCTAGATCCCACAGCTGTTCGCTGTTTACATCTTCGCGGTGTTGTAGATACTGGGGCGACGCCACCACAGCGCCAGCGATAACCAGAATCAGAACGGCGTAAACAGCCTTCGGCCAAGCGGACAGGGACTTAGCCCAGTATCGGGGACTAAACAGAATCCAGCTGCGCTCGGGCTTCTTACCCTGACGTAGCGGACGCTCCACCAGCTTGTTGGAGATCCAGGCCAAAACAACGCTGCCGGCGATCACCGCTGCGCCGAGGGCAGGCGTGACCTTGGGAACGTTGAAGTAGTAGACGCACAGCACCAAGATCGGCCAGTGCCAGACATACAGTGCATAGCTGATACGTCCCAAGAATTGGAATGGGCGAGTCAGCAGCAGTCGAGTAACACCTACCGGCTCGCCGGAGTGGCCAGCCAGTACAACCAGCAGTGCGCCGATGAGCGGAACGAGTGTCCACGGGCCGGGGAACTGGTCAGCACCGTCCAGGAACAGGCCGGTGCTGATGATCATGGCCAGACCCACAATGCCCATGATGGTGCGCGTCCAGCGACCCATGGGGCGCAGGACAGGATTGCCGTTCTCGTCGCGGCGCAGCAACAGCATGCCGAGCAGACCACCCAGACCGATCTCCCAGAAACGGCTCAGCGTGGAGTAGTAGTTGATGGTCTGGTCTTCCATGTGGAAGTACGTCGCGTAAGCGAACGAAAGCACAGTGGCAGCAGTTAAGACAACCAACAGTGCCTGGCGGGCGTACTTCCTGAAAATCAGGGCAAGTAGAGTCACTACCAGCAGTGATCCGACGTAGATCTGCAGCTGTGCGGACATGGACCACAGGTGTTGGAATGGACTGACTGTGGTGCGTACGGAGGTGTACTCACGGCCGGAATATGCAAGCTGCCAGTTGATGTAGTAGCCCAGGGCAGCCACTGCATCCTTTGCCATCTGCACATGCACAAGCCGGTTCATCAGCAGCAGCGATGCCGCCAGCACGCTGGCGACAACCACCGCAAGCAGTGGGAAGAGGCGTCGAATAATACGAATCAGGGACTGTAGGAACGTGAGTCCCTTCGGGTTCTGTGCATTGCGCAGCTGGCTGCCGAAGAAGAAGATGCCGCCGAGCAACAGGAACACGTCCACACCAGAGCTGACCTTGCCAACAAAAACGTGGAAGATCACGACCAGGCCGATGGCTAGGCCACGCAGTCCCTCGATGTCGTAGCGCATCGTGGAAACTGTCTCTTATACACATCTCCGAGCCCACGAGACGCTACGCTATCTCG
>ERZ1031373.171-NODE-171-length-10991-cov-20.978694_pt1 | contig 10991 bp, 8 predicted proteins | sample MGYA00516733_ERZ1031373 | MGnify/ENA primary metagenome ERZ1031373 (study PRJEB33718, sample SAMN03159865) | human skin metagenome | collected 2014-02-25 | study: EMG produced TPA metagenomics assembly of the PRJNA266117 data set (Human skin bacterial metagenome...
ATTTCATTCATAATCAACTCCTCATCTATATCTTATTACATATTATAACTATATCTAAGTTCAAATAACAAACATATAAGTAAGAAAATTAAGAAATTTCTTAATAGGATATTTGATATCAATAAATAAAAACGCTACGTCATCATAAGCCTTACACTTATGACTGACATAGCGAATATTTATTCTAACTAATTGAAACACATTTTTATTCATCTATCTTTAACATACCAAATTTAAAGAAATATAGATAACCTTGAACCGGCTGTTTGAGTATAGTTTCTAACGTATTACGGTAATACTCCATTTGGATTTGATATTTCTGTTTGAGTTGTTGACCAATCTCATCATCAGTAATCCCTTTTCGTCGATTAAATGCATCTGTTTTATAATCAACGAAATAGTATTTTCCATCCTTTTGGAAAATTAAATCAATCATACCTTGGATAATTGAAACGTCTTGATTATCTTCAGGTAATTGATCGACCATAGCTTGATTAACTACAAACGGCAATTCAGTATACACTTTGTCTGCTTGTGCAATTTGCAAATACAAGGAACTTTCAATAAATCTCATAATATCAGCATATTTAATATCAGCTTTGGCATCCTCTTCAATGATATTAAGTTGAATCAGCTTATCAACATATGAATCTAGCTCTTCTCTTGTTAATCCTGATTCATTAAAAGGGAGATGTTGCATGACTGTGTGCATTAACGTACCAATTTCGTTGGCTTTACGTTTCTTATTTTCACTCAAAAATCTAGGTCGCTCATATGTCGCTACGCCGATACGGTATTGTCTAACTCTATCATAATTTGTGTCACTTTCCTCAGTTTCAAGTTGACGTTTAAGTTCAGATACAGACTGCTTTGAAGGTTTCAAAGTATCATCTTGATAAGGGTATCTATATGCTAATTGATGGTGAATCTTAGCTTTTACGTCATCATTTCCACTGTTAATGTCGTCAATATCGTTAACTGTTCGACGTTCATTTTCAGGCGTGACCTCTTCTGTAGATACATCTTCGTAGTGATCAATTGTAATCGTTACGCGTGGTTTCACTTCAGAATTAAGTGTTTCAATATCTCGTTCGAATTTCTGATCATCAGGTAAAGATGCTGATTGATGTTTGGATAAAATACTGTAAATAAATTTAAATGAATTTTTAGCCGTCAAGCGCTCATTCACTGCAATAAGATCTGCAGATATAGGTAATTGTTCAAGTTCTGTCAATTCTTGTTCTTTTTTGACTCTACCTATTAAAATTAATTGTTCTTTAGCGCGAGTTAATGCTACATAAATAAGACGCATTTCTTCAGAAATATGCTCTTTTCTATTAATAGCGCGATAGGCTGCTGAGGATAATGATGGATAAACCATTTCTTTATCAGTATCATAATAATCCATTCCCAATCCGTATTGTTGGTTTAGAATTACAGGCTGAGTCAGGTCTTTTTCATTGTATTTTTTAGAAAGTCCTGAATAAATAACGAACGGAAACTCTAATCCTTTACTACTATGAATGGTCATCATTCTAACAACATTATCATTTGGTCCAACTATATTTTCTTCACCGAAATCTCTTCCTCTATCAATCAATTCATCAATAAATCGAATAAATTGGAATAAACCTCTAAAGCTAGAGTTCTCAAACTCGATAGCCTTATTAATTAAGCCATAAAGGTTTGCACGTCGACCTTTACCACCAATAAGACCACTAAAGTACTGTATTACGAAATGGTCGTTATAAAATTTATCTATTAGCTGATAAACAGGTTGATTTTGACTATAATCTTGATAATTTTTTATATCTTTTATAAATCTTTGTAGTTTATGAACTAAATGAGTTTTAGAATTATCATCCTCAGTATAATTTTGAATCGATTGATAAAAATAAATATCGTTAGGACTAACTACTCTAATTTCTGCTAATTCATCTTCAGTGAATTGATAAATAACTGAACGCATGAGTCCTACTAAATAAATATCTTGTAAGGGATTATCAACAGTTTTTAAAAATGATAAAACAAGTTGTACTTCAGTTTGTTCAAAATATCCTTTTTTACTTTTAACATGGAAGGGAATATCACTATTTTTAAAAGCTTGTTGCAAATTACGCGCATTATCAGTATTTCTCTCAAGTATTACAATATCTTTGAATGTTACACTTCTATATGTTCCAGTCTTCATATCAAATACTTGTTCATTTGCAATTATATCTTTTACTTGTTCTACGATGTAATTGGCTTCTTGCTCACTTCCAGTCAATTCACTCGTTTCTTTATCCGCTTCAATTAATGCACGAAGTTGTACAGGTTTATCAGTTTGATCGTATGGTGCTCCATAATATAATTGAGCCGCATCATCATATATTATTTCTCCTACGTTATCGTCCATCATATGTTTGAATAAATAATTTGTGGTAGACAGTACCTCTTGTCTAGAACGGAAGTTTTGAGATAGGTCGATGACCATACCTGTACCTTCCCCTTCACTAGTGAACCGATTATATTTCTCAATAAATAGACTTGGATCAGCTTGTCTAAATTTATAGATTGATTGCTTAACATCACCTACCATAAATAGGTTTCCGTTGTACTCTTCACCTGTTTTAATACAAGATAAAATCTTTTCTTGAACACGGTTTGTATCTTGATACTCATCCACTAGGATTTCTTCAAAATGTTCTTGATACGTTTTTGCGATATGTGAAGGCGTACCATCATCATTAGTGAGTATTTGCAAGGCAAAATGCTCATAATCTGCAAAGTCCAATAAATTACGACTTCGTTTTTGCTTGCTAAATTCCTCTATCACATCTTTTACGATTTGAGCTAAATAGGCTACTCTGGGAGCCAATTTCTGCATATCTAACTTCAAATCTTCAGCACTTCTTGAAAAATAATCATTTTTTACGTCACTAACTAGACTTTTGTATTTATCGTAATGTTTCTTAGCGTCATCTAACGCTTCTTCCATACCTTCATTTGCTTCTTTAATCTTTTTGGTAATTGAAGGGAAACGGCTCACAAATTCATGTGAGACCAATAATTCAGAATTAATCATGTCACCTTCGATCACTTTAGAAACAAAGCGGTGTTCATCTTCCACTACCTCTAATTGCTTTTCCACATTGTCGAGCATTGAGAACAAATTAAAACTTTTTATAATCTCTTCATAAGCAGCTTTAAGAAATATCATTGCCAAATCATTAAGTAATTTCAGCAATTGATCTTGTTGGCCTTCATTTTTATAAGGTTGAGATAACTGATCTAACCATTCGAATGGATTAGGATTCGCAATACTAAAGAAGTACAAACGTTTAATAATATTTCTAAATTGGTCATCATTTCTATCTGAGGATAATTGCTCAGTTAACTCGATAAAATCTGAGTCTAAAATGTCATAATGACGTTCAAGAACATCGTCAATTGTTTGATCCAATAATAAGACATTCTCAGCTTCACTACTTGTTCTAAAATTAGGATCAATATCTAAAACATCGTAATGTTGTTGAATTAATTTTAAACAAAAACTGTGTAATGTAGAAATTTGAGCCTGATGAATTTTAACACGTTGATTTTTTAAATGTTCATTTTCAGGTTCTGCAAGAGAAGCTTCTTGAATACGTTGATCTACGCGATGCTTCATTTCACGCGCACTTAAATTTGTAAATGTTACAACTAGTAAACGATCAACGTCCATATTATCTCGGAGAATACGTTGAATAATACGTTCAACTAATACGGCAGTTTTACCTGAACCAGCGGCAGCAGCGACGAGTACATCTTGACCTTTAGCGTATATACTACGCCACTGTGCGTCAGTCCAAATTACGTCATTAGGTTTAGTTGGTATCATCACTGGTCACCACCTTCGTCAATCATATTTTGGATTAATTCTATAGGTTTAATAGACTCGTCTACAGTTCTATAGCGTTTACTATCTATCATACTATCCACATGGCATACTGACTGATAACTACAGAATTGACATGGTAAAGTATTTTTATATTTTAAAGGGGCTACCTCTGTATGGCCATCCATAATGTGAGTAGCCGTATCGATAAAGTTATTTTTGTTGTGCTGAATAAATTGACGAATAACGTTTTCATTCGCTACACGACTCGTATTCTTACTTATGGCACCTTTAGTAGTTAAACCAATTGGGGCGATATCTGAATTAAAACTTGGTTCCAAACGCTTATCTAAAGCATCTATTACTTCCTCATCACTATTTACAAGACCACTCATTTTGAAACTTTTAATTAGTTCTTTATTTAATTTATCTTCATCAATTTTAGACCAGTTATCAAATTTAATACGTGGTTCATGGACATGGAAATAAAGTAATCCACCAGGTTTAACGATATCAGTAAGTTCTAATCTATCTTTATTTTGTAAGACGATGTCCATGTAAGTCATCATTTGCATTTGCAAACCATAGTACACCTTCGTTAAATCTAAAGTCGCACTACCAGTTGAAGATTTATAATCAATGATATTTACATAACTGTGATCGCCTTTAGTATACGTATCAATCCGATCGATTTGACCTCTTATGTTAATTGGGATTCCCTGTTTAGTATGTAGAGGTTGCGTAACTAATTCATCTTTATTTCTAGGTGATTTTCGGAATCCTGTCTCAAACCTTTGCGGTATAAATTTTGAAAAGCCTGTTTGATACTTTAATGCATTTAAAGTTGTTTCTACTATAGAACCTATTCTTCTAGATAAATACTTATAGTAGGCTGTTGAATTCAATAAGTTGAATTGAACTTTAGGCAGTATCAACTCTAATGCTTCTTCAGTTAGCTCTTTAATCTTCTTACGATCTAAGTTTTTAAAGTCACCTTCTACACGGTCAGAAATATGTTTGAGCACTGAATGGAATATATCTCCTAAATCAAAGTTTTGTAATTCATATTTCGAACGTTCATTTAACCTTAAACCATGGGAAGCATAATGCTTAAATGGACATTGTTGATAGCCTTCAAAACGTGACACACTTGCATTAATAGTTGTTCCATACAATTGCTTTGTGAGTGTCTCATTTAATTGTACTGTTTCATTATCATAAGTTAGAGAAGTGATAAGATAATCCAATCCATCATTTAATTGCTCATCATCTCGAATCACTTGGTATGCATCTAGCCATCTTATATCCACGTCCTCATGGTCTAACCATGTACGCAATGCATCAAATAATTCAATTTTAGTTTGATGCACATGTTGCATAAGACTTATTGGTTGTTCTTCATGTTCTTGTTGAATATTAACTATATCTAAATGATGATATAAATCTTTAATTTGTGATAAAAATGGACTTATTTCTTTTTCATCGCCTGAATTTCCCATCAAACTATATGAAAAAGTTACTTTTTCTCGTGCGCGTGTCATAGCAATATAACAAACAAATGCTTCATCCATTTGTAAAATATCTGATGTCGGACTTAGTTCAATTTGTGCATTTTGTTCAAAATATTTCTTTTCTTCATCTGTAATCAAGCTAGATGAAGATACCGGTTGAGGTAATGAACCATCATTCATACCTACCATGTATATATGTCGTTTATTATCGACCTTAGCCAAATCCATTGTACCGATACTTACCTGATCTAAGGTCTGTGGTATCATGACAAATTCTAGTTGCTCTAATCCTATATCAAACACTTCAAGAAATTGTTTCAAAGTCATCTCTTGAGTATCAAAAACTGTTACCAAATCATCTAAAATTTGAATAAATCCGTTCCAAATTTGATCGATTTCCTCCGCTTGTTGATGCTTACCTTCTACATCTAACTCATCTCTCTCAGTCATGAGTTGGTTTGGCAGCTCAAAATATTCCATACTTTCGTAAAAAGCAGTCGCGAAATCTCTCACAGTGGTAGCGTCACTCATCGCTTTTTCAAAGTAAAGAACTTTATCAATGACGTTATTCTTTAAACGAACTACCTCTTCGTAAGTTTCTTTTTCTTGAGGGGTTAGAGCATGAGATTTACGTCCCATTTTATTAAATTGGTCAACATGAAATACTTCCTCATCCAACCAACGTTTACCATATACACCGCGCTCTAATGCGAAATTCTCCAATAAATCTATTAAGTAGCTACTATTCTTAAATTGTGAAGTTAGTACATTTGTTTTAAATAAACGCAACATTGCGTTAATATTCCAATTTGACTGTATGACCTCTATTAAAGAACGAATCATTTCCATAATTGGATGGTGTGACATTGACCTTTTTGTATCGATATTAAAGGGAATGTCGTATAAAGAAAAAATAGATTCGAATAAATATGCATATGATTCGTCACGATATAAGATAGCAATGTCTTGAAATCTCAAATGATGATCACGAACATCTCTAATAATTCGTCTTGCTAATTCATTTACTTCTTCACGCATATTTGAAGATTCAAGTATTTCCACATAATTTGAATGAGATTGAGGTGTCATTTGCAAAGCATCAAAATCACTTTCTAAATGTTTGAGATCATCATTTTCAAATCGAAACTTTTGTTTAAATAAGGTTTTATTTAAGTGAATATTTAATTGATTCGCAATGTCTTCAAGATGTGTTAAAACTTCTGATGGCTTTCTAAATAGACTGAATGGGTCTTGATTACCATCTGTTGTTAGTAGAACTGTGACACTCTTAGCATGTTGTACTAAAGCTTCAATAATCCTATATTCAAGTGTTGAGAAGTTGTAGAAACCATCGATAAATATTTCTGCCCGTTTGAGCCACTCAGATTTAGACATTTGGTCAATAAAACGCTCTAAACTATCCTCAGTAGTTATAAATTCACCGCTCATGCGAGATTCTAATTCTTTATAAATTAGAGTAATATCTTCTAGTTTATGTTGCGTTCTTGTTTGTAATTGATGTTCTGTAATAAATTGATCTAAATGGTCCGGTGTAACACTATATTTTTTAAAATCTTGAATCTGTTCAGCAAGTTTTTCACTAAAGCCATAATATTTAGATTGAGAACGGTATAATTTAAGTTCTGAATCATATTGTTGAACGATATGATAAATCATCATTTGCATAGCAGCTTTAGATAATTTTTGTTCTGTATATCCCCCTACTTCTTGAAAAATACGATGACTTAATCTTTCAAAGTGAAGGACTTCTATTCTCAAACTTCCATTAAGTTCTGAATCATTTACAAAAGCTTGTTCTAATTGAAACGTACTCTGAGTTGGAGCGATTAATACGATGGGATCGCCTAAAGGATCATGTTTCATTTCATTCTTTATATAATTTAACATCGAAGCTGATTTGCCCGTACCAGCTCTACCGATATATGTATTTAATTCCATAACATTCCCTCACTCCTTTATCCTTTATATTATCACATCAAAGTTAGGTTCTAATATTAATAAAAAATGGAGACGTCTATAATTTTTAATTATAGACATCCCCATTATTAAAATCATTTTGTATACTTTTTAATTTTTGGTATTTTCCGGATTAAAATTTGATTTAAATTCGTTAAACGGCCAGAATCTAAATGATACTTTACCAACAATTTGATCTTTATCAATTAAACCAAATGAGCGACTATCCTTACTTACTTCACGATTATCACCTAAAACTAAGTATTTGTCTTTAGGTATTACATTTGTTTTAGGATTAGCATTTGGTAAGTCTTTAACTTTAAATGTTCCTGTAATATATTCGGTTTGTTTTCGCTTTTCATTATAATTTAAATATGGTTCTTTTTGTTTCTTTCCATTGATGTATAATGTGTCATTTTTATACTGAACACTATCGCCTGGCGTTCCAATAACACGTTTTACATAGTCATCCTTTTTATTAGCGTGGAAAACAATGACGTTACCTTTTTTTACGCCACCAATTTTATAACCAATAATATTTACCATTACACGTTGACTATCTTTAAGTGTAGGATCCATTGAATCACCTTTAATAGTGTACGGCTTAGCAATAAATTTCCCAATTACAAATATAAGTGCTAGCGCTACGGCAATGGCGACAATCCATTCTACTATTTCTTTTTTCAATTTTCACACCTCTTCTAATTTATAAAAATCATAGGCAAATTCTTTAAAAGGGTAATATTTTAAACTCACATCGCCAATGATATCTTTTTTATCAATTAAACCATAGCGTCTTGAGTCTGATTTTTTATCATCATTATCATTTAATACAAAATATGAACCAGGTGGTACAGTATCTCCATCTGAATCTTTAATATCTCGTAATGCAATATTATTTATTTGTCTATTTTTACCATATTGTTGATTGACGCGTCTATCATCTCTATATAAGTTATGATTTATAATTTCAATTGATTCTCCAGGTTTACCAACAATTCTACTGAAATGGATTTTATTGTCACGACTATACATGATAACATCCCCATCTTTAAGTAAATCGAAAGTCACCTTTATTTTATTAACAATTACTCTATCATCCTTCTTCATAGTTGGAGACATACCATGATTTGGTATAACCGCCCCAACAACAATAAATGTTTGAATGAATAGTACAATAATAATTGCAAAAATTAAGGAAATCAAATATTTAATCGTGCGTTGCACATTGTCACTCCTTAGTAGAACCCATAAAATATTTTTCCACTTTTTTACTAATAAACCAAAGTGCAACGAGTAATAATAACATTATTAATGCGCGAATAGGATTAGTAAAAATAGTAGTTACTTCTCTTCCCATTACTCCTAAAATAGTAATTGAAATAAGTTTTGAAATAGTTAAAACAATAAAATAATACTTTACCTTAATATGAGATAAACTTGCTACTAAATTAATCAATGTATTAGGTGTAAATGGAAAACATAGTAAAATAAATAAAGGTATTAAACCTTGTCTATCTATAAAACTTATAAGTCTTTGTACAGATTTTCTTTTCTTCACATTTTTCATTTTTTCAGTATTAATTAATTTCTTACACACTAAAAATACAGTAAATGTACCAGTTACGATGCCTAACCAACTGATGATAATTCCCGGAATTGACCCATAAGCGTGCATTAATAACACAACATAGAGTGTCAAAGGTAACACAGGTACAATTGCTCTTAAATAGAGCATAATGAACCCAGGAATGTATCCGAATTGCCGAAATATGTCAAACCATTCTTCTAATTGATGAAACGACAAAACATCAAATCCTTTCTAGGGTTAGTATTACTTTATTATTATAGTGGTATTTTACGCTTTTTGAAACAACTAAATTTTGTTCACAACATAAATCAAATTTTAGTGATAAATACTCTTTTTGGTATTTATATGAAAATTAATTATAAAATCTCAAACAGAGTATGAAAAAAGCCAAGAACTTAAGAAATATTCTCAAGCCTTGGCTATAAAATTACTATATTCGAATGATAACTTACAATCGAAAAATTATAAGCGATCTTCTAATTCTTTTTTCTTATCTTCATATCCTGGTTTACCTAGTAATGCAAACATATTTTGTTTATAAGCTTCTACACCAGGTTGGTTGAATGGATTAACTCCTAATTGATAACCACTCATTGCACACGCAAGTTCAAAGAAATACACGACATAGCCGAATGTTTCTTCGTCTAGTTGAGGTATGTTAACTACGATATTAGGAACACCACCATCAGTGTGCGCTAATAGTGTTCCTTCAAAAGCTTTCGTATTAACTTCATCAATTGTTTTACCAGCTAAATAATTTAATCCATCTAAATCTTCACTATCTTGTTCAATAGTAATATCATGTTTAGGATGATTAACTTTCACAACTGTTTCAAATAAGAAACGACGACCCTCTTGTACGTATTGTCCTAAAGAGTGCAAGTCTGTTGTGTAATTGGCACTTGAAGGATAGATACCTTTGAAATCTTTACCTTCAGATTCACCATATAATTGTTTCCACCATTCATTAAAATATTGCATAGAAGGCTCATAGTTTATCAACATTTCTGTTGTGTAACCTTTGCTATATAAAATATTGCGAATAGTTGCGTATTGATATGCAATATTTTGTTCTAAATCTTCAGATGATAATTCTTCACGTGCTTTAGCTGCACCAATCATAATTGATTCGATATTAATACCAGCTGTTGCGATTGGTAATAAACCTACTGCAGTTAAAACTGAATATCTTCCACCTACATCGTCAGGTACTACAAAAGTTTCGTATCCTTCATTATCTGCTAATTGTTTTAAAGCACCTTTTGATTTATCTGTAGTCGCAAAAATTCGTTTTTTCGCTTCATCTTTTCCATATTTATCTTCGACTAGTTGTTTAAATAATCTAAATGCAACTGCTGGTTCAGTAGTTGTTCCTGATTTAGAGATTACATTTACTGAAAAGTCTTTATCAGCTAAATAAATTACTAATTCTTGAGTATAACTTGATGATAAATGATTACCTACAAATACAATCTCTGGATATTCATTACTTGTTCTGAATGATGAAGTTAGCATTTCAATAGCTGCTCTCGCACCTAGATATGAACCACCGATTCCAATTACAACAAGTACATCAGAATTAGACTTAATACGCTTTGATGCTTCCACTATTCTTGAAAATTCTTCTTTGTCATAATCTACTGGTAAGTCTAACCAACCTAAAAAGTCATTACCTGCACCATTACCTTTATGAATTGTATGATGAATCGTTTTAACGATTTCTTTTTGTTGTTCTAATTCATGTTTGTCGAAAAATTCTAAGGTTTTACCATAATCTAATTGAATATGAGTCATCTTATTGCCTCCTATGATGTGTACTATTTTAATTCTACTAAGTTTAAATGAGCTATTCAATTCCAAAGACTATCTCAATGACTGAAAAATGATTGTTCTGTGAATTTTTAAGTTAAATTACAAGTTATTTATAGTTTTTATCAGTAATTTCTTTATTAATCTTATATTCATTTTACAGAATTTTTAAATATATTAAAAATACCGTTATTACAACTGTCTCTTATACACATCTCCGAGCCCACGAGACGCTACGCTATCT
>ERZ1031373.181-NODE-181-length-10683-cov-6.059748_pt1 | contig 10683 bp, 11 predicted proteins | sample MGYA00516733_ERZ1031373 | MGnify/ENA primary metagenome ERZ1031373 (study PRJEB33718, sample SAMN03159865) | human skin metagenome | collected 2014-02-25 | study: EMG produced TPA metagenomics assembly of the PRJNA266117 data set (Human skin bacterial metagenome...
GTGTACCCATCGCCGGTATTTTGGGCGACCAACAAGCCGCTGCTTTCGGGCAGGTGTGCTTCAACCAAGGCGAGGCGAAGAACACCTACGGCACGGGGAACTTCCTGCTATTAAACACCGGTACCGAACCGCAGTGGTCGGAACATGGGCTAATCACCACCGTCGCCTACCGGCTGGGTAATCAGCCCGCGGTGTATGCCCTGGAAGGCTCCATCGCCGTCACGGGTTCCCTAGTGCAGTGGCTCCGTGACAACCTGGGCTTCTTTGACACCGCCGATGATATTGAGCCACTGGCTCGGAGCGTGGACGACAATGGTGGCTGCTACATCGTGCCGGCTTTTAGTGGATTGCTGGCTCCTCACTGGCGCCCCGAGGCGCGCGGCATCATCGCCGGCCTTACTCGCTACGTAACAAAAGCACACATCGCTCGCGCTGCGCTGGAGGCCACCGCCTTCCAAACCCGCGAGGTCGTCGAAGCCATGAACGCGGACTCCAAGGTGGACTTAAAAAACCTACGCGTCGACGGCGGCATGGTGGTGAACTCACTGCTGATGCAGTTCCAGGCGGATCAACTTGAGGTTCCAGTAACCGTTCCGGAGGTGTCGGAAACCACCGCCCTTGGCGCAGCCTACGCCGCCGGTCTGGCAGTGGGCTTTTTCCAGGATCTTGACGAGCTCGTGTCGCTGTGGCAGGAGGAAAAGACCTATTTCCCCCAGGGTGATCCCCAAGAGCGCGAGGTCACTTTTGCGAAGTGGAAGCGCGCGGTGGAGCGCACTTTTGATTGGAAGTCCGACTAAGACGCAATGCTACGCTTAGAAGCATGAGCGACCCCTCCCACAGAGAGATTCGAGTTTCTGACATCGACCGCAGCGACGCAATCAGCGTCCTCGGTGCCCATTTCGCCGATGGCCGGCTCGCCATGTCCGAATACGAGGAGCGCGTGCAGCTGGCCACCGAAGCTGTCTCTGAAAGAGAACTAGAGCAACTCTTCGCAGACCTTCCACCGCTGTCCCCTACCCGCGAAGTGGTTCCCTATTACTCTGCCAACGAGGTTGATCGCCATTACCGAAGTGGCCGGAATATCCGCCTCGGGTTGTTGCTCAGTACCGTCATTGGCAGCACAGGCCTGGCCATTGTTCTCAATAGCGTATGGGCCTCTTCTCCAGTGCTATTGCTGCTCATCCCAATGGTTTTCGTCATGCTCTACGTTATGAAAGCCGGCCCAAAGCAGTGGTACGAGCCCAGCCCTCGCCAGCTAGATCGACAGCGCTTCCAGGAGCTCAAACTACAGCAGCGCGTACAACAGGCGCAGTGGAAGTTCGAGCGCAAACAGCGCACTCACGAGCTCACCAGCAGTGCGATGAATTTCGCCCAGAAGCGCTTTAACGGAACTGGTCGATAACCCCGGCGAAGAGGCGAATACCGATCCCCAGCGCCCGTTCATCGAAGACAATATCGGGCTGGTGCAGGTCGGGGCGCTCCCCCTTGCCGGTCCATGCGCCCAGGCGCGCCATCGAGCCAGGCACATGCTCCAGATACCAGCTGAAGTCTTCACCACCGGTGGATTGCGGGGCTTCCTTCAAGGCATTCGGATCGACGTCGTTCACGGCCTGCGCCAAGGCGGCGGTGGAGACGTCGTCGTTCATCACCGGCGGCACGCCCTTGGTGTAGCGCAATTCAAGCTGAGCTCCAGTCGGTGCGACCAGGTGCTCCAGCAGTTCGCGCAGGGTTTCTTCGCCACGACGCCACACTCCAACCTCCGCCGTACGGAACGTACCGAGCAGGCGGACCTCCTGGGGAATTGCGTTGAACGTCGACCCGCCATTAATCGCGCCGAAAGTCAGTACCGTGCCGGTTCGCGGATCCACCGTGCGGGACAGTAGGCCGGGCAGTTGCGACGCGATAAGCCCTGCTGTGTACACCAGATCTGCCGCCAGGTGTGGCCGGGAGGTGTGGCCACCGCTACCGCGCAAGATGATCTCCACGACATCACTAGCCGAGGTGATGGCGCCAGTGCGCACGCCGATCTCCCCCGTCCTGAGCTTTGGCTCGCAGTGCAATGCGAAAATACGGGACACGCCATTGAGAGCCCCGGCCTCAATCACGTCGACTGCGCCTCCATCCATGACTTCCTCAGCCGGCTGGAAGATAAAGCGAACCTGGATTCCCAGCGCATCCTCCCCGTGGGCGTCCACAAACTCGGCGAGGGCGACAGCAAGACCGAGCACAACGGTGGTGTGAATATCGTGGCCGCATGCATGCATGATGCCGGGAATTTCAGAGGCAAAGTCCAGGCCTGTGACCTCCTGCAATGGCAAAGCGTCGATGTCACCGCGGAAGGCGATACGAGGTGTACCGATCGGGCCAATATCCGCAATGAGTCCCGTAGAGGGCAAAGCCACCGGACGCAGCCCGGCGCGCTCGAGTTCCTGGGTGAGGAAGCGAGTCGTCTCCGTCTCCATGTGCGAAAGCTCGGGATTGCGGTGCAGGTGACGGCGCCAGTCGACGATCCGCTGGGAATTATCCCGCACCCAGTCCCGCACGAACTCGGCAATGGAGTGTGCGCTGTCCTCCTGTGTGCGCTGCTGTGTGCCGTCTTGCACTTGACTACTCACATTCCTCTCACTTCGATTGACCTATCTAGTCTAACGCCTGCGGTACCCTTGGTTGACATGACTGCTTCCCCAAATCCCTATCAGCTGGCCGACGACGCTGCGGCGGCTTTGAAAGATCGCACGGGCCTCGACGCTTACGACTGTGCTGTCGTACTCGGCTCCGGTTGGCGCCCTGCGGCGGACGTGCTGTGTGAAGGCGCGGAAGTCCTGGTGGAGTTCCCGATGTCGGAGCTTCCGGGATTCCTCGCCCCCACCGCCCAGGGGCACGGCGGCACGGTGCGTAGCGGAAGAATTGGTGGCCGCAATGTGCTGGTGCTGTTGGGCCGCACCCATGCCTACGAAGGCCGCGAGCTGTGGCGCACCACCCATGCAGTACGAACCGCCGCGGCAGCGGGTGTACAGACAGTGGTGCTGACCAATGCCGCTGGCGGTCTCACCGAGGGCATGAGCGTAGGCGAGCCAGTGCTGATTGCCGATCACATCAACTTCACGGCGAAGACTCCCCTGTCCGGCGCAAACTTCGTCAACCTGGTGGATGCTTACAGCCCTACCCTGCGCGCCAAGGTGCAGGAGATGCGCCCTGGCATGCGCGAGGCCGTCTACGCCATGATGCCCGGGCCGCAGTACGAAACCCCCGCAGAGATCCACATGCTGCGTACCCTGGGCGCGGGCCTGGTGGGTATGTCCACGGTCTATGAAACCATCGCCGCCCGCGAGGCAGGCGTAGATGTGCTGGGAATCTCCCTGGTCACCAACCTGGCCGCGGGTATTACCGGCGAACCACTGAACCACGAAGAAGTCTTGCAAGCGGGTAAGGACGCGGCCAACGACATGGGTGGGCTGCTCCGCGAGCTGGTGAACAACCTATGAGCGAACTGAAGTTCGGCACCGCCGGTCTGCGCGCCAAAGTAGGACCCGGCCCGGATGAGATGAATGTGGGCACCGCCACCCGAGCCACCGCCGGCGTGGCCGCCTGGCTGCAGGAACGCAAGCGACCCTTGCGCGCCGACGGGGTTTTTCGTGCGGCTGTTGGATATGACGCCCGCTACGGCTCCCACGCCCTAGCCCGCGCAACGGCGGAGACCTTCGCCGGTGCGGGGTTTGATGTCACCCTCATTGCGGAGCCAGCTCCTACGCCGGTGCTGGCGTGGCTGGTTAAGTCCCGCCGGATGGACGTGGGCGTGCAGATCACCGCCTCGCATAACCCGGCGCAGGATAATGGCTACAAGCTTTACCTCGATGGCGGTTCACAGCTGGTCTCCCCCGCTGATCGCCAAATCGAAGAACACATTGCTGCTCAGCCCGCCGATGCGGCCGACATCCCCCGCTCCGAGGCGAAGTCGGTCGATTTGTCTGCGGTCTCCGGCTACGTCACTGACTTGGGCACCCTTGTAGCCACAGGACGCCAATCCGAACTGGCACCACGGCGCAAACTGAAGATCCTGTACACACCAATGCACGGCGTGGGCGGTAACGCCCTGGAGTGGGCTCTACGCGAAAACGGCTTTGGCAATGTCCACACCGTTGCTTCGCAACGCTGGCCGGATCCCAACTTCCCCACAGTGGCCTTTCCGAACCCGGAGGAACCCGGTGCGACGGACGCCCTATTGGCCGAAGCGCGAGAGATCGACGCGGATCTGTTGATCGCTCTGGACCCGGACGCCGACCGTTGCATGCTGGGGTTGAAGCGGGCCGACGGGGAGTACCACATGCTGCGCGGGGACGAGACCGGACCCTTGCTGGCACGCAGGGTATTGGCAGGTGTGGGGGCGTCACCAGGAAACAAACCTGTCGTAGCAACCACGGTTGTCAGTTCACAGCTGCTCGGACGCATGGCACGCGCCGAAGGCTGGGATTATGTAGAGACGCTGACGGGCTTTAAGAATCTCGCGCGTGCTGCGGACGGACGCCCTGGGGAGTTGGCTTTCGCTTATGAGGAGGCGATCGGCACTGCTCCTGCTCCGCACATCGTGGCGGACAAGGACGGTATTGCCACGGCGCTGATCGCTGCGGCATGGGCAGCCGAGACGGACCTGGCCGCCGAGTTGGAGAACATCGAGGCCACCTATGGCGTCTTTAGAACTGCGCAGGTAAGCAGCCGATTCGAGGACGTGGCTCAGGCACACGAACTGATCGAACGTTGGACGAAAAACCCGCCAGCAACACTTGCGGGCGCGGCGGTGCAGGCCGGGCCGATCGAGGACTCAGAGGGCAACCGCACCGACGGAGTGCGCCTCGTGGGTCATGTGGATGATCTGGCGCTGCGCGTGGTCGCCCGAGCCTCCGGCACGGAGCCGAAGGCAAAGTTCTACCTGGAGGTCAGCGCCGAGGCGGGAGCAGACGCACAGGCCGTGGAGGCACTGCTGGAGCGCCTAAAGGTCGATGTTTCGGGGGCCGTATAGGCGATCGCCGGCATCGCCTAGGCCGGGGACGATATACGCATCTTCGTTCAGGCTCGGATCAATTGTGGCGGTGACCAACTTGCGAACGCTCACCTGTGCCTCAACGAGCGCATCAACGCCGGGCTGGGCAGAGACCATGCACACGCAGGTGATGTCGTTGGCGCCGCGGCCCTCCAGTAGGCGAATGGCGTGCAGCAGCGAGCCACCGGTAGCCAGCATCGGGTCGACGAGGAACACCGGCTGATCACGGAGGTCATTTGGCAGAGCCTCGAGATAAGGCACGGGCTCGTGGGTGGTTTCGTCGCGAGCCATGCCGATGAACCCGACCTGCGCGTCGGGGATCATGGACAATGCCGGATCGATCATGCCCAGACCTGCGCGAATGACGGGAACGATAATCGGGGGCTTTTCCAATCGCGTGCCCGTGGTGGTGGCTACCGGGGTTTCTAGTTCAAATTTTTCGGCTACCAGATCTGCCGAGGCTTCGTAGATCAGCATCGCGCCCAGGTCGGCCAGGGCAGCACGAAACTGTGCGTTATCGCTGTTTTTGTCGCGCATAATGCTGAGGCGCGCTGCGACGAGCGGATGTTTTACCACCTGAATATCCATGGTTCCCCACTGTAGTTGATGGCGCGCGGAACCTTTTGCCTCACAACGCGGTCTAACGGTTCTGAGCATTTGTTTGGGGAGGGTTTCTTTTGCTCTATGGGGATAAGATTCACGCTGATCCGGAGCTAGTTGCGCAGCTTAAGAGCCGTACCACGGACGTGGGCGCAGCATTGCAGGGGCGAGCTTCGCCGATTCACGGGGAAACGGGGGCCGTAGCGCCGCTTGCGTTGAGTGATTTCCTGCGGGCGTTGTCGGCTGCACGGGACGCGCACGACGGGTTGCTGCGGGATGCGGATGGTTACTTTAATGACGCCACGTTTGCCCTGGCCAGCATTAACCGCGACCTTGAGGGACACGAAGGCGAGTTTTCCAGGGCCTTCAATGGGCTGACGGAGGTGTGAAGTGCTCGATATAGCGGGTCTTGTGACCCCGTTGATTGCAGCTATCCCCTCGCCTTTTAGCCCGGGCCTGAGTGCGAGTGTGCCAGCGGTGCGCGGGCTGGAGGGATTGGGAGATATGGCGACTGCGGCACTACAGGGTAATGCGGGGAAAAGTGTCCACGGATCTTTAGACACGGTGGCGCGAGCGGTAGCTTCCGTGGTGAAGGCTGGTGGAGCCCTGGACGGGTTGGCTAACCAGGCTGCCCTGGCGGTAGAACGCACCATCGGGGACTTGGGTGTGATCCTGCGCGACTGCGTGCGGGAGGTCGGCCAGGCCGTGGCAGGAAGTGGAATGGCCGGACCGTTGGGGTGGATAAATGGCCTCGGTGCGGCGATGCCGGTGGTGCTGCGGCACGTGGAACGGGCGAAGGATCGCGTACACACGCTGGAGACTGAACTTCACGGGCTTACGAACGACGTGCACAAGGTGCACAAGGAACAGCTGCCGGAGCGGCTTCCCGCGCGCAACCCGGACGCGTCCCCGGCGCTGGAACCAGCTGCATACGAGACACCCGGAACGCAAGGGGCGCCTTCCTCGCAAGCATCACAGGCGGTTGCCGCAGCGAAGACTGCCCTGGGCACCCCCTACCAATGGGGAGGCACGGTGCCCGGCAAAGGTTTGGATTGCAGTGGGCTGGTTCAGTGGGCCTACAGACAGGCTGGGGTGGAACTGCCAAGAACGTCGAGCGAACAGGCAATCGGACCACAGATCGCCAGGTCGGCGGTGCAAGCAGGAGACCTCGCGGTGTGGAATGGCCACGTGGCAATGGTCGTCGACAATAACCACATGATCGAAGCAGGCAATCCGGTGCAAATCAGCCCGATCCGGCAAGAGAACAGCGGAATGCCCTTCAAGGGCTTCTACCGACCGACGGCGGCCTAGGCTACAGGCTGGAATCAAAAGGAGTAGGACATGGCACTTATCAACGGACGTTCACACAGCAGTGGTCTGGCACGCATCGTCAGCACTCCCCCTCCACGTGAGTATCTGGCAGCTCAATTCTTAGGCGAAATGCCCGAGACGGTACCAGCGGTGCTCACTGCGGAGCTACGCACACGGCGCCCAGATCAGTCACAGGACTAACACCAACTCCAGCATGCCAACCTAGTAGAATGCCTTTCCATGGCAGCAGATAATGGCTTGAGGACATTCGGTAACGGCATCGTCGCCGTGGAGTTAGAGATCACCAGCGGCACCTGGTACACCCTGTGGGCACCCAATTGGCTGGTCAAGGGCGAACGCTGGCAGGGGTTCCTAGGTGACGATGACGATCTTTTCGTCTTTGATTCCCCCGCCAAGCTGCTGGCTTTCCTGGAAAACGGTGGCCGTAATGAGCTGGCCGAACACCCCAAGTGGGCGAAGTTTAAAACCGACTTGGTGACGAATGTGGTGCCCACGCGCACGGGCAAGATCAGCCTAATCGAGATTCCTCGGAAACTGTCCCTCCGTCCGGGTTATGAATCCACCTCCGCTGTATCCCGCGGCTTCGACCTTCTACGCTCCATGGGTAACGTCCTGGGGCTAAAGAGCGTGAACAATTGGTTCCACTCTTATTCCATCCTGGACAATGTGCGCCGTGGCCCGGACCACTACCAGTCGCAGAACGGCCTGGAAGAGTGGTCGGGCGTCGGACGTACCGTGCTAGATCGCTGGAAGGGCATGCTCAACGACGTTGAGGAGCACCTGACCGAGCCCGAGGTCGACGAGGCCAAGGTCGAAGACGCGCAGAAGCGGATTGACGAGGCACAGGAGGCCCGCGAGAAGCGTCTGCAGGAAAAGGAAGCGGAGGCAGCTGCCGCAGCCAAGAAGGAAGACAGCGCCGATGCCGACCCTTACGACAAGACCATTTGGGCGGACGCCGGCATTGATCCGATCCGGATCAGCCTGGGTGGCCAGTACGTCTACACTTTGCGTTGTTACGTCGGCGACAAGCCGCGCTTCCTAGGTCGTCACGGAGAGATCAATACCTTCCCGAACTCTCGCGCTTTGGTGCGGTGGCTTATCGACGCCCACGATCACGACCTCGAAGAGCTGGAGACGTGGGGCGATATTGTCAGCGCCGCCAATGCTGGTGAACTGGAAGTCACGGTGCACGACTCGAACCAGTACTCCTTCGCCGGCCTGCACGATGACATCGCGGAATCCATCGACGCGGTGGATACCGACCAGTTGGGTCGCGCCTACGAGCTGCTGGCAGACGCTGCTGACTGGGCGGGTGATGACAGCGTGAACAAGGTTCTGCTGAGCTACCCCAAGCTGCAGAACTACTTGGCTTACATGCTCGGCTCCCCGTCCGATTCGCAGCCCTCTGCCCCCTTTGACGAGGAGGCCAAGGGCTGGAAAGCACTGGAAGAAGACCTGACCAAGCGCTTTACGCGCTTCTAGCCGGAATATCGCCAAACAACAAAAAGAGCTCTACCAGTATGTACTGGTGAGCTCTTTTTTAATGCCCAGGGTTAGCTACTGCCCTGGCTGGTTAAAGGGGTTCTGGTTCCCCGGCTGGCCCGGCTGATTCTGTGGCTGACCCTGCGGTTGGCCAAACTGGTTACCCGGCTGATTCTGTGGCTGACCCTGCGGCTGACCAAACTGGTTACCCGGCTGATTCTGTAGCTGGCCGAACTGGTTCGGATTGTTGTTACCCGGCCCCTGCAGAAGGTGGCCGTACTTGACGATCGCAATCACGCCGAGGGTGATGATCGCCAAAGCAAGGAGAATTGCGACAAACAACCAGAACTTAGGGCCACCATCGAAGGAGACGTCAACCTTAGGAGTTGGCATATATTCCGAGTAGCCTGATGGAACTGACTGCGTCAACTTATCAACTTCCTCCTTCGCCTCCTTGAAGTCGCCATTGAACTGGACATATGCGACAATATTCCAGATCAACAGTAGTGCTCCGGAACCAATCGTCATGAAGACAGCAATGCGAGGCTGCGCTTTCAGCCATAGCATTACCGCCGCGCCGATCAGCAACCCCAGAACCAAGATCATGAACAGGATGCCTAGGCTCTCGCTGTACCTTTCAGCGTCGGATGCATCTGCGTAGGAGGCAGAAACTCGACCCCAGCCGTTCATCGACGCGGAATTCTTAGTATCTTCATACCTAGCTTCCACGCCAAACCAGGGAAGGAAGCTGACGATCAGCACCAATAGAGCAGAGACTCCGGCGGCAATCGCACCCATCTGGTTCCACTGCAGAGACTGCCCCTTCGGCCCCTGCGGATTGAACTGGTTCTGCGGGCCGAACTGCTGCGGCTGTTGTGGCTGCTGCATTTGGTTCGGCTGCTGCGCTGGGAATGCCTGGTTAGGTTGATTCGGTTGGCTCGGGCCACCAAAATTCTGCCCCGGCTGACCGTAAGGGTTCGGGTTACTCATAAAGGATGCTCTCAATCTTTCTGCGAAAAATCGTGGTTTACTAGCCGACTAATTATTACATTCGGCTCCCCTTCCGGCGACCCCAATTGGGGAATCCTCCCTACAGAATGGGACGTTTAGGGGTTCTCTACGAAGTACTCGTCAAACTGAATGTTGCTGGCCACCTCGCCATGCTCGAAAACTTTCAAGCTCTTTTGGTTGATCTCGATTCTCGTTCCCCCACCAACTGGGACGCGGTAGCTCCCTCGACCTGGATCGGCGTAAGCCATATCGACATCCTTCTCTAGCTCATACCCACCGACATCACCGCGGTAGTAGTAATCGCCTTTCTGTCCGACCTTGCAGACAACCACATAGTCACCGTCTCCGTATGCTGCGTAGAGCCATTCGTCATCTGAGTTGCAGTGGGCGGAGCTCCCTTCCCATCCATGTCGACTCAAGGAGTACTGGGCGCTGCCAGTACTGCGGTTACTTTCCTGGCTCTCCGTTTCATCCTCGGGAGCATCGGGCGTCGGCTTCTTCGGGGGAGCGGTGGATTCTCCATTTGTTTCTGAAGCCCCACTCGGAGCAGAGGCAGAGGACTCACTGGCCACGGCGGGCGCTTCACTGGAGCTGCTTGCGGAATGCGCTGGGGCTGCTCCATTATCACCATCGTCGTTTCTGTCGCCCAAGATGGCAAAGGCGGCCACACTACCGCCGACTAAGAGCGCAATCACGGTAATTGCGACACTGGCATAAACCCATGGCGAGGTTTCCTTCGCACGCTGTGGTTCTGGTGCCGGCGGATGGTAATTATTCCAATTGTTCCAGTTCTCGTTGTTCATCAGAAAACCATTTGCTTACTCGGGCGTCTTGCCTCTAATAGGCCAAACGATCGTTACCTACGCCGTAGATTAACACCCCAACCCACTTAGCGCCGGAGCTCGTGATTTAGGGAATCCAGCTCGCCACCACCGGCCATCTCCAACGTCAACTGTTCCAACGTGACCTCAGAGTAATCCGCGTCCAGGGACTGCTCGCCCATATTCAGCAGCACAAAGTGGCTACCGACGAGATATGCATGGTGAGGATTGTGCGTGATCAGCACCACTCCCACCCCACGTTCCGCCGCGGCCTTAACGAAGCGCAGTACCATGCCGGATTGTTTGACGCCCAGCGCTGCGGTGGGTTCGTCGAGAATGATCACTCGCGCGCCGAAATACACAGCCCGTGCAATCGCCACGACCTGGCGCTGACCACCG